>LAZR01000024.1_pt1 | contig 282282 bp, 265 predicted proteins | sample 329461 | NCBI WGS metagenome assembly LAZR01 (sample SAMN03002196, study PRJNA259156) | marine sediment metagenome | biome: sea floor; feature: Hydrothermal impacted sediments; material: marine sediment; isolation source: Loki non-amplified sample from Loki's castle hydrothermal vent sediment ... | reverse complement strand
TCTGCGTTTGGACATGAACACTCCTTTGGCACATTGTGCCTCTTTTCAAGAGTGTCCGCAGTAACGGGGTAGAACCCGTGAGTCAAACCACGGGGGTCGTGGTATAGGGCTGTCAGGGAGAAGAACTGTTCCTTGTAGAGTCGGTCGCCGTCGGTACTGAAGTCGCGCAGGGTGAGGTCTGCTATTAAATCCAGTCGGCCGGCGGTGTAGTGCAGTTTTGGTTTGATCTCACGCATTTGCCCAAGCACTAGATTCTCTGGGTCAGCTACGGCGCCCCAGCGGCCGTCCAGGTGTAGTGTCCAGGGCACATAGGGAGCGGTCTGAAAAAACCACTGCCAATAGTGTTCATCGAATCGAGGAGCGTTGTCACCGGCCGAGAGGTCGCTTTGGTCTATGCGGTTGACCGCTCGGTTGCGATGTTGCCACCCCAGGCGAGCGATAGTTTGATAGCTGCCGCGAAATTCACCCCAGGCGCCAACAGTCGTCTCCAGCGGCTCGTTATCCGAGTGGGAGCGCATATGACCGCCGATGAGGTACGCGCGGATGCGCGACTGGCTTTCATCATCCACTTTGGCCTGAAAGTACCATTTGCGGCCGTAAGCCAGATTAACTGCGCGATAGTCTACACGGCGTAAAAAGCCCAGGTCTGCACGAAAGTCCGGCGATACATCGTAATACCGTGCCCAGTAGAGTGATTTCGGACCGTCATGGTTATAGCGTAGCTGCAGGTTATAGCCACGCAGAGGATCGTCGTAATCGGCGCGCCTGACGTACGGCGTGATATCGCACTCCCCCAGCTCACACTCGGCGTCGGGATCCAGGTCGGTACAGCCGGCGCTGTCGCACAGATCCTCGGCAAAACGCTGGGGATAGCGGGTATCCGACACCATAAACTGACCGCGCACTTTGTCGTCGATCCCAAGATTACCGGTGCCATTAAAGCTCATCACGGCGTTGTGGTAGTCGTCGGCCGTACGCAGGGTACTCAGCACGCCCAGGCTGCGTTTATCAGACTGGTGCTCGTAGTTCAACGCAACCGATTGGCTGTTATCCACCAGGCTGACGACATCCGAGCCGAGGTTATCCGGCATGTACAGTTGTGTCTGCTGGTCAAAAGCGGCAAGCAGCCCACTGGTGGCCGTTGGGCTGCTCCACAGGTGCGCCAGACCGACATCAGGCTGGATGATGTTGCGCGTGTACACCACTTCGTTGAGAGTACGAAAGTACTCGCGGGCATCTACAAACAGCTCGCGCTTTTCTGGCTCGTAGGGGTCAAAAGGGTTGTTGATGCTGTCTCGGGCGATATCCGATTCGACTTCTGCGTAGTTGGGCTTTACGGTCATCAAAAAACTACGGTCGGCAGAGATTTGGTAATTCAGATAAGCGCCAGCGGCATGTCGAGGCTGCTCCTCCACCTGATCAAAGCGTGCGCCTATATCCCTTTCTTCATCACGGTCGTAGACATAGTGGGGAGTGACAGTCAGATGGCGGTTGCTGGGAACCGGAGCGTTAGCCTTCGGCGGTTCCTCGGTGAGCACCAGCTCGACTGCTGTAGCCAGTGTCCGCTCGACCTGACGGGGATAATGACGTTTGAACATGATCAGCAACTTGAGAGGCTGATCATGTTCATCTGGCGTTATGCGCAATGCTTCTCGGGGGATCGCCATTTCGACGCTGAAGCCTGTCGCGTCAATTTTCGCTGAAGCCTGCCACTCGGTATCCCAATCGTAAAGATAACGATCGCTGATGGTGTCTTGCAGCACATCGGACTGGCTGCCGTGCGGGTTCACCCTGAACTCGTACTTGTGCAAGCCCTGCCCCGCAGGGTCGAGCACCAAAGAAACGTAATCATCTTCTTTCAGGCCATCGCGCTCGCGCACCGCCGAGCGCAGGTTGTCGATATCGGGGTCTGGTGCGTCAAAGGCGGCGTAAAGATACGTATCGGTAAATGCAACCCGAACCCGCGTGGGCACGCCTGCTGCACGTAAGCGGACCGGGAACACCTCGTAATCGATGGGTATTTCGTGGAGGTTATGCCAAAAGCCGTCAGACAGGTCGCCGTCAATGATCGGGGCGTCGTGTCTGACATAGGTGTATACCCACGGCACCTCGGGGCTAGTCATTTCAGCGCCATCGACCGACTGGGCATCGGCGGCTTCCGGATCCTGGTCTCCCAGAATTTCCTGTGCGAGCGAATGCAGACTGACGCAGAGCAACGCCACCGGCAGAAACGGGCGCAACCCCTTGCACCGGTTCAAGGCAACATCCCTTTTTGCACTTGCAGCATAAATCCAATCCGAGTCTGCGTATCTACCAGAGCATAGCAAAGCGCGGCGGCAGCATTGCGGTCATGTCAGACGAGACGCTTTCCTGGGTTCTTTTGCGTGGGGTAGCGTGATTAGACGGGTTCGATTGGGTGACAAAGAGAATGCGGGACGGCCCGGTCATCGCCGGGCCAGACTATTTCAGATGCAGGTGCTGCCACCATCAACAGGCAATGCGATACCCGTGGTAAAACCTGCGCCTTCGGAGCACAGATATAGTACGGCGGCGGCGATCTCTTCGGCTTTACCGATACGACCAACGGGGTGCAGGGCCGCGGCGAATTCGGCTTTGCGCGGCTCAATGGCAGCAGCGCGGCGGAACATGTCGGTATCGATTACAGCGGGGCACACAGCGTTTACGCGCACGCCTTTTTTAGCGTACTCAACCGCTGCTGAGCGCGTTAGGCCGAGTACCGCGTGTTTGCTAGCGGCGTAGATACTCATCTTGGGCGCAGCGCCTAGAGCGGCGATGGAGGCAGTGTTGACGATAGCACCACCACCGCTCTTGAGCATTAGCGGGATTTCGAAGCGCATGCACTGCCAGACGCCTTTAACGTTAACGTCCATGATGCGGTCAAATACGTCTTCGTTGCCGTCGGCCAGTTTATCTTGCTCGATTTCAATACCGGCGTTATTGAAGGCGCAATCCAGGCGGCCAAAATCGGCTTCGATCATATCCATCAACGCTTTGACCTCTGTGGCAGAGGCGACGTTGCAGATCGAAAACACTGCCTCACCACCGGTGGCGCGAATGCCTGCTGCTACGGCTTCACCGCTCACTGCGTCTACATTGCTACGGCTTCACCGCCCACTGCGTCTACATCGGCCAGTACCAGTTTTGCGCCGGCAGCGGCAAAGGCCTCTGCGGTGGCTTTGCCAATGCCTGCGGCAGCGCCAGTAACCAGTACGATCTTGCCTGCGAATGCCAAACTCATAACGCGATGCTCCTGAGCTAAGGGCGCCTCAATAGCGTGCGCTCCATTGTTGTTGCCGGATAATAGCAACGCATCGCGTCAGAATTCGACTGGATCAGCTCTGTTGTTCACGCGTTATGCCGAGCACTGATAAGCACAGGTGTGCAAACCTGGCGAGTATGCCGGAGACGCTAGCGCGCGCCCAGCTCGGCAAGGTACTCAATGATCTCTTGATGATTACCCGAGAACTCCACGCGCACCTGCTTGCTCTCACGTTGATAGGCATACATGGGGTCGTAGTAATTCTCCAGCAAGCCTTTGATCCACTGGCGATGCAGGGATACATCACCGGTACGCTGCTGCTGCGCCAGCGCGTCGCGCATGATGGAATCCAAGGTTTGATGCTGCTCACCGCCCAAGCGCTTGCGGATACGCAGCAGACTTTCCAGCAGGTGCTCTGCAAAGGCACTAAAAGCCTGCTCAGGCTCGCTGTGAACTTGAGCGTATTCAGCATGCATGTCGGTAACGTAATCGCCCAGGATGCGGGTGATGCGGTTCTCCTGGCTGTCCTCCAGCCACACCAGCGATGCTTGTTGCATGGCGGCAAACACGTTCAGCGGCACAGTGCAGCTACCGACCATGCGGCCTTCGTCTTCAAGCACTAACCTTTGCGCGCCTGCGGCGCGTACTTTCAGGGCTTCTATAGATAAGCGGTTTTCAAAGTCGATTTGCGTAGGTTGTGGCGTGGCGTGGCGGCCAAAGCTGGAACCACGGTGGTGCGCGTGCCCTTCCAGATCGAGGCTATTGCTCAGCGCGGCAATAACTTCGGTTTTGCCGGTACCGGTAAGACCCGCCACCAATACCGGCGGACACTGCACAACCGCTTCATCCAGCGAATCAATCAAGAACCGCCGCATCGCTTTATAGCCGCCCACCACGCGCGGATATTGCACGCCCGCGTCTGCCAGCCATTCCTGCACTAGCTGCGAGCGTAGCCCGCCACGAAAGCAATACAGATACCCTTGTGGGTTAGCCCGTACCTGCTCGACCCAAGCGTCAATACGCGCGGCTTTGATATCACCACTCACCAGTTTATGGCCCAGCGCTATGGCGGCGTCCTGGCCATTGTGTTTGTAGGTAGTGCCTACCTGCTGCCGCTCGGTGTCATTCATCAACGGCAGGTTGCACGACGCAGGAAATGCGCCCTTGGCAAACTCGATTGGCGCACGCACATCCATCAAGGGCACGTCAGACAAAAACAGCTGGCGAAAATCCTCGGTGTTATCGCGCATCAAACAACCTCAACCCAAGGGCCGCCGTCTGCTGCAACACATTCACCGATCGACTCCAGCGCCAGGCCTTCTTGCTGCGCTACTGACAGGAACTCGGCTACCGCTTCCGGAGCAACCGCAACCAACAGACCACCGCTGGTCTGCGGATCGCACAGTAGATGCTGCTGGGCTTCCGGCAATGGGGCGATCTTATGGCCGTAGCTGTCGAAATTGCGCAGCGTACCGCCAGGAATGCAGCCTTGCTCAAGATAGTAATCCACACTGGCGATCCGTGGGATGCGCTCTGCGTAGATGCGTGCCTTCACCTTGGAGCCTTCGGCTACTTCAGCCAAGTGGCCAAGCAGGCCGAAGCCGGTAACGTCCGTCATAGCCTGCACGCCCGCCAAAGTAGCGAAGCGCTGGCCAACTTTGTTCAGGGTGCACATCAAGTCACGGGCCACGCCAACATCTTCCGGGCGCAGCTTTTTCTGTTTTTCAGCGGTGGTGAGAATGCCAATGCCCAAGGGCTTGGTGAGAAACAGCTGAGCGCCGACGCGCGCCTGATCGTTACGTTTGAGATGCTGACGCAGCACATGGCCGGTCACTGCAAGGCCGAAGATGGGTTCAGGGGCATCGATTGAGTGGCCGCCTGCCAGCGGCATGCCAGCCTCGGTACAGACCTGACGCGCACCGGCCAGTACATCACCGGCAACAGAAGCCGATAGCACATTAACCGGCCAGCCGAGAATGGCGATCGACATCAGTGGTGTGCCGCCCATGGCGTAGATATCACTGATGGCGTTGGTGGCGGCGATACGGCCAAAATCGAAGGGATCGTCGACGATGGGCATAAAGAAATCGGTGGTGCTGACGATGCCCTGATCGGAATCGATACCAAACACCGCCGCATCATCGCGGCTATCGTTGCCGACCCAAAGCCGCTCGAAGGCTGGGCCAGGCTGACCGACCGATAACATTTCATCCAGCACCTTGGGGGCTATCTTGCAGCCGCAACCGGCACCATGGCTGTATTCGGTCAATCGCACTGTCTGGGTCATGCAGGCTCTCCGGCTGAAAGATCAAGCCGCCGATTCTACCAGCCGACAGTGCCCACGCCTACGACTCAGCGCCCGCGTCGGCGTTGTTCAAATTGATCCAGAGTGTCGCTGGCGACCATGCGCCCGAGTTCTATCAGCTCCGGCGCACGATAAAACTCGAAAAAGCGGCACAGGCGCCGGGGCACGTTGATCAGCACATCTGGCGGATAACCCGCAATTTTGTACTGGGTCAGGGAAGATTGCATGGCCTCGAATGACAGGTTCACCAGTTCCAGCATGCTGGCCGGGCCAGGTGGTGCTTCTACCTCGACCGGGGCGAGCTGATCTTCGTCACGAGAGTGCGGTGCTTCTTCTAGCGCGGGCTCAGCGGTGAGCAGAGCCATAGCATCGCCCTCCTCTTCATCCTCGCCTTTGCGCCCCAACCAGTTCGGTTTGATGGCCGTCATCCACTGATCCCATTGCTGGCGAATCGGCGCTGGCCGTTCGACCACCGGCATGCTGTAGCCATCCATTTCAATCGAGTTGAGGTTGACTGCCATAATCAGATCACAGTGCGAAGACACCACTGGCACGATGGGCAGTGGGTTCAGCAGGCCGCCATCAACCAGTACCCGACTGCCCTGACGTACTGGCGAAAACAGGCTGGGGATTGCTGCTGAAGCGCGCATGGCTTGGTGCAGACAGCCCTGCTGAAACCAGACTTCCTGTTGGTTAGTCAGGTCTGTCGCCACTGCGGTAAAGGGAATAGGCAGCTGTTCAATATTTATCTCGCCAAGAATCTCGCGAATACGCCCAAATACGCGCTCGCCACGGATCGCGCCGAGGTTGCCGAAACCGATATCCAGCAGACGAATCACATCAAGGTAATCCAGCCCGGATACCCAATCTCGATAATCCTTAAGGTGGCCTGCAGCATGAATCCCACCGACCACAGCACCCATAGAGCATCCGGCAATGCAGGCGATTTCATAACCACGCCGCTCGATCTCCTCAATCACACCAATGTGCGCGTAACCGCGTGCACCGCCGCTACCCAGCACCAATGCTACTCGCTGCCCCATAAAATGATGGCTCCCACGCTATTTGGTTAATCCCGATTGACGTACCTGATCACTCTGCGCATGATGCCGGGATCGTTTCCCGCAGCACAAGGCACCCCGTGATCAAGCGTCTGTCCGTTCCTATAAAAATAGTGCTGTTTATTGCTTTGCTGCTGACACTCATCGCGCTGCTGGGTGTTTGGTATATGCATACCGCGCAGGCTCAACGCAGCGGCGATCTCCGACTAGGCAACCTGCAAAGCCAAGTTTCGGTGTATTACGACGCTTGGGGCGTGCCCCATATTGACGCTCAGAATGAAGAAGACGCCTACCTCGCGCTAGGTTACGTGCACGCACAGGATCGTCTGTTCCAAATGGATATGTTGCGCCGCGTCGGCGGGGGTCGGCTGTCTGAGCTGTTTGGTGTTGAATCCTTTGCTACCGACCGCTTCTTTCGCACTTTGGGTATTAACCGCTTTGCCCGCGCCTATGCCAAACGCCTGGAAGCAGAACCCGACAGCCCCCACGTAAAGCTGCTGCATGCTTATCAGGATGGCATAAACCAGTATATTGACCACGGCGGCAGACCGCTTGAATATCGGCTGCTGATGGCCAAACCTGATTACTTCACCACCGAAGACATCGCCCAGATCATGGGCTACATGGCTTATTCCTTTGCCGAAGCCTTTAAGACTGACGTTCTGGTCGACAATATTCGCGGCACCTTGAGCGAGCGTCACTATAAGGATCTGGTACCCGGTTGGCCAGACCAGTTGCCGCCCGCCCGCTCTTCCGGGCAACCTTACATAGAGCTACTGCAACCCCTGCTGGAGCAGGTTTCAGCCATTGAGAAGGATTTCCCTGCCGGCCAGTTCATGGGCAGCAACGCCTGGGCGGTCAAGGGTGCCCGCAGCGCCAGCGGAGCGCCTTTGCTGGCCAATGATCCGCATATCGGTTTCTCGGTCCCTGCTGTGTGGTATGAAGCTCATCTGCGTACCCCGCAAAATGAAGTCTATGGCCACTTTTTGGCAGGTATTCCCTTCCCACTTCTGGGTCAAACACGACATCACGCTTGGGGTCTGACCATGCTGATGAATGATGATATCGACTTCTACCGGGAACGGGTCAACCCAGACAACCCGGATCAGGTGTGGGCTACCGATCACTGGGAAGACTTCAAGGTGCATGAAGAGGTCATCAAAATTCGCGGCCAGGAAGACCGTCTGATTAAAACGCGCAGCACCCGCCATGGCCCGATCATCAATGACTTGCCCGGCAGTCTGGAGCGCCAGCCAGTCAGCCTGTTCTGGACCTTCCTTGATCCGGACAACGATTCAGCCAAAGCCTTTTACGGCTTCACTAACGCACGCAGCATGGACGAATTCCAGACCGCTGCGGCCGACCACAGCGCGCCGGGGCTGAACATCGTGTATGCCGACACCGACGACAACATCGCTATGTGGGCGATCGGCAAACTCAAACGCTGGCCCACCAGCAGTAACGGCTTTGCGCTACTCAATGGCGGCTCCGGGCGCGATGAGTTTCTCGGTTATATGCCATTCGAAAACAATCCAAAAATTATAAATCCACGCGAAGGCTATCTGTTCAGCGCCAATAATCCTTACCCGGAAAAAAACGTTCGCCGGCGCCTGCGTGGTTATTACGCCCCTACCGAACGCGCGCAGAGGTTGCAGGAGCTGTTGGAACAGGAAGACACATTCGATTTGTCGCGTTTCAAAGCGATGCAACTCGATGATCAGCGTCCGCAGGCACTGGCGATGGTGCAAGACGCTCTGCCGCTGCTGGACTACAACCTGTTTAGCGCTGACTTGCGCGCACCTGCGGCCAAGGCTGCAACCCTGCTGGAGCAGTGGGACGGGCGATATGAGCAGGACAGTGCGGGCGCCAGCATCTTCCAACGCTGGCGTGATGAGTTGACTGCTGCGCTCTTCGCTGACGAACTGGGTGAGCGTTTCAGCTTTTTCCGTAACACTTTCATGGCCAGCAAGACCCTGACCCATCTTTATTGGAAACCCACCTCACCCTGGTGGGACAATCGTCAGCAGCCAAGCTTGGACGGACGCCAGGCAGCTATCACCCATGCCTGGATCAAGGCAGTAGAAGGCCTGGTAGCAGATTTGGGTGAGCAGCCAGAGCAATGGCAGTGGTCACGGTTGGCCAGCCTGCAACATCAACACGCATTGGCTGACCGCATCCCTTTTGGCCGCTATCTGAATACCAAGCCGGTGCCAGTAAACGGCGGCAATGAGACGCTGAACAATATGGCGTTCAATATCGGGGAGGCGCGCTACCATGTCAAATCCGGACCTTCTACCAGACGCCTTATTGACCTGGCTGACGTTAACGCCTCCTTGGGCATCAACCCGCTAGGGCAATCTGGTAATCCGCTGGATATGCATGCCAGCGATCAGGCCGACATGTACAACGAAGGACGATATCGGACCCAATTATTCGATTGGCTTTCGATTGAAGCCTTGCCAGACCGACTGCAGATTCGGCCCGACAAGAAATCGCGCTAAGCGGATCCTCAGCGGATGCGCGTAATACGCACGCCCTGCTCCGGTGCCGGCTGCCCTACGATCAAGCGCTGATCAGGGATGCCGCCGATTTTCAGAGCCTCTACCAAGGCTGGCGCGCCTGCACCGTCAATGCTGACTCGCAACAACGAGTCGGAGCGCAACATGCGCACCAGCAATCTAACCCATTCGACGGTGGGCTCCGCCTCAGCATGAGTCATGTCCACGGACGGGAGCAGCAACTCACCTTCGCGCTTGAGTACTTTAAGTAGCGTTGTAGGCGTGGGATACAGCGCCTCGGTTACCGCGGGTTTAGGGGTAAACTGATCAAGGTGCAAATAACTGCGCTTGTTGCCGCGGGTAATCGAATACAAAGAGATAAAACGCTGCGGCTCGCTATCCAGACGCAGCGCTAAATAGCGTTGATCTTCGTCTGGGCCGTACAGCTTCGCGTTATTAAACACCTGGTTGGCCCACAAGCTGCTACTGCCGCATTCGCGGCCTTCACAGGTGTACAGCAACGTATTTGGCTGCTCGGTCAATTGCTGCAGCGCGTCTTTGAAAGCCTCATCCGGGCTATAACCATCGCGCATCTGCCAAGTAGCGCGCAGTAACTCTCCACTAGCACGCACTTCGCGCCCAGCGCGCAGCTGATTATTAATTCGCCGGATGCTACCGATAATGACCTGATACTCAGACTCAGGCAGCAACTGCTCCTGCACAGAGTCTGCGTGGCTGAAGGGCTGAATGCTGAGGGCTTGCTGAAAAGCATCGTCAGCCTCGGCGACTCCACTCAGCGATAGCAAAACAACAGAGCACCCAAGCAACGGGATATGACGCAAAGACATAGAATTCCTTGAGGCGGCGGCGGGCAAGCCAACAGCATACGCGGTTTGCGCTACCGCAGTCAGGAAGCGCTGGAATCAGTAGTCGACAATGAGGCGTAGAAATCATTGAGCAGCCCCGCGACGGCAGGCGCTTCAGCCTCAAGGTGCAAGTGATGACCACCATCCATTTTATGTAACTGGATATTCTTGAAGCGCTCGATGCGATCCAATACCTGTGGGTGTTTGTGCATCACGCCCTGATTGGCCAACACCAACATAGTTGGAGAGGTAATGGACTCGATGAAGGAGTCCGCGTGACGATTGGTAAACCGCAGTGGTGACGGCAGCATAAGCTGCGGATCAGTGCGCCAAGTCCAACCGCCATGGTCTGGCATTAACCCCCGTTCCACCAAACAACTCGCTGCATCACTTGTAATACTGGTGGTGCCACCGCGCACCCGAGCCGAAATCGCTTTTTCAACACTGTCGTAGACCGGTTTGCGTTTATTTCCGACAGCTAAGCTCGACTTGAAAAAACGCGCCATCTGCTTAGGTGCGTCATCGGCTTCAGAGGTGAAGGGCATCAATCCATCAATCATCGCCGCACCGATAATTCGCTCGGGCAAACTGCCCGTCAAAATACCGCTTATGATCGCCCCCATAGAGTGGCCAAGCAGCGCAAAGCGTTCCCAACCCAAATCCTCAGCTACTTGCAGCACGGTGGAGGCCTGCTGCCACAAACTGTAGCCCGCCATCGGCAGGTGGTCCGACAATCCGTGTCCAGGAAGGTCTAGCGCCACCAAGTGAATGCCCTCCAGAGAAGGTGCAATGTGATCGAAGGTGGCGGCGTTATCGAGCCAGCCATGTAGGCCGATTACCGGTAACCCACCGGGTTCACCCCAGACTTTACCGGCTACTTCTAGTGAGGAAAGAGAGAAACGTACTTCGCGGCTGGTAGCTGTCATCTGTTATCCGTTCAGGCCTGAGCGTGTGCTTATGAGTGCCAATCTAAAGCCTTTGAAGCATCCAGGGCAATCAAGCACACCAGCCGTGAATACAGCGGCATAGATCAGCAGAGAGCGGATTATCCAGCGTTTTTCAAGGGCACTACCGCCATAGTCAAACGGGCGATACACGTGAGCGCACCCGCTTCATTGCTCAGGCGAATATCCCACACGTGGGTAGTACGGCCCAGATGAAAAGGTCTGGCGATAGCCGTAACGCGTCCGTTTTTGACAGCCTTTAAATGGTTTGCATTGACCTCAAGACCAACACAGTAAAACTGGCTGCTATCGATACACAAGTAAGAAGCAATACTCCCCAAAGACTCAGCCAGCACTACGGAAGCGCCACCATGCAGGATTCCATAGGGTTGGTGGGTACGCTTATCGACCGGCATGCTGGCGGTAATCCAGTCATCTCCGTACTCTTCCATGCGCACATCAAGTAGCGTGTTGATATCGTCAGAAGGCGCATTCATCGCCGCCAGATCCACCTTGCCAAACCAAATTGCACTCATGCTTTCTCCTTTGTGTCCTGCTGCCAAACGATGGTGTCGCCTGAAACCAGCCAAAGGTGAAGTTCACCTTGATAGGTGGCTTCAACCACGTTGCGTTTCAACTTTTGATTCGGCGTTCGAAAACCGCCCTCAACATTCCATTGGTCGCGGATGACCACCAGGCAAGTAAGCTGCTCACTGCGCTGCAGCTTCTCGTTCACGCTTTGTAGCAAAGCCTGCAACTGCTTCTTCAGCTGATCGCGAGACTCATCGGCCGCGGCATCACTCAAACAGATTAACGCCAAAGGTTGCGGCAGATCGTGACCCACTACGCAGGCGTCTTCTACCAGTGAATCATCCAGCAACAGCGCTTCAATCGGAACCGGCGTGACATAGCGCCCTTTCGAGGTTTTGAAAATATCTTTGGCCCGCCCGGTCAGTCGCAAAAAGCCTTCTTGATCTATTTCGCCCAGATCACCGGTATGCAGGAAACCCTCTTTATCCAATACTTCCGAAGTACGTGCTGGGTCCTTGTAATACCCCAGCATAGCCGCACGACTGCGCACCAGCACCTCACCCTCTGCAGTCAAACGGCACTCTACGCCAGGATTAGGCAACCCTATATAGCCGGCCTTGATCTTCTTTGGCCGCCCGAGATGCGAGTAGCCGCAATTCTCCGTCATGCCGTAGGCCTCCACTATCAGCAAGCCGCGCTCGGCAAACCAATTGCTCAAGGTGGGCTTAAGGCGCGCCGCGCCGCAGACGGCATAACGCACCTGATCTAACCCCAGGTCGGCGAGAATGCTGCGAGCCTTGTGCGCGGCTAACAGCGGTAGTTTCATTTGCAATCGAGACCAGGCAGATGAGTGCCGGTGCTCAGCGTAAAGTTTAAAGTTTTCCCAAATACGCGGTGCGGCAAAAAACACCGTGGGCCTTGCTCGCCTGGCGTCTTCGAAGAAGGTCGTAACGCTATTCACGAAATACACTTGCTGCCCGGAAAGCAAAGAAGCGATCTCAACAAATTGACGCTCCGCTACGTGACTCAATGGCAGGTAAGACAACAGGCGGTCATTTGCGCTGATGTTAAACAGTCGTAAGCCGTTGTTTGCCGATAGATACATGCTGCCGAAACTCAGCATCACGCCCTTGGGAACACCCGTGGTGCCAGACGTATAAACAATGGTTGCTAGCTGATCTGCGCCGGGCACACTCAAGGCCTCCAGCGCCGAATTACTGTCCTGTAATGCTTGCCAGGGCTGAATATTAGCGTCCTCGGGGGCCAGAGGAAGACCAATCCAGGGCATGTCTTGCGGCACACCAGAGCGCATATTTTGCCAATCATCCAGTTTGCCGATAAATACGGCGCACGTGTCAGAATGCTCCAACACCTGTCTGATGGTATCCGCGGTCTGGTTGGGATACAGCGGGACAGACACATGACCGGCCATCCAGATAGCCAAGTCGGCGATGATCCAGTGGGCGCAGTTTTTCGATAAAAGACCAATCTGGCTGCCGGCAGCAAAACCTAACGAGCGCAGGTGGCTAGCCATACGCCGCGCCTGCTCGCCGACCTCACGCCAGCTCAGCTCAATCACCTGACCGTCCGGCATCGGCTGAATCAGATAGATTTTATCTGCCTGCAGGCTTTCCTGACGCAAAAACGCATCAAGTGCCGTGATCGGCGGTGTAGACAAGGCGCCCATACTCTGCCCTCGAGATTGTAGATCATTATTATTTTTGGAATGCCATCACGTGCTGCGAGGTGATCACCCGTTTGAGTGAACACTATCCCATGCCAACGATCCACCACAAGGCCCTAACGCGCAGCGTGCGGACCAAGTCACTCAGTGAAAATAGACTTATATCAGCGCGACAAATCAGCAGGCACGGAAAGCGCGGCTAAATTACCCAAACCCGCCGCCACAAAATCTAGATCGATACAGGCCAACGCGGCCGTAGGCATCGGGTAATGCGCGGTGCGATTGCCCTCCACCAGCAGACTGATCAACTGACTAACCAGCGGTTGATGCGACACTAGCAAAAGATTCTTTTCCGTGCGCTCCGACAGAAAGCGCAGCACGTCACCCGGCTCATCATCCGGCGTTAGCCAGGGTGCCGTGCCCACGTCTTGAGTAAAGTTAAGCGCAGAACGCATTAGCGCTGCCGTCTGTTGGGCTCGCAGATAAGGGCTAGCGAGTATTCCGTCGAGCGGCTGGCCGCCAAGCAAAGCGCTCATGGCTCTCACTTCAGCCTCTCCTGCCGTGGTCAACGGCCGCTCTGCATCACTGGCTGCCCGCGCAGCGGCCTGTCCGTGACGCAAAATCCACAGCCTCATGACTTTGGCTCTGCCGATGGCTCGGTTGGCGCGGGTGTAACGACCGGCTCTGTCGCTGGTTGCGGCCATTCAATAAAGGGCCAGGGTTTCTGGTCAGAGACCTGGGTAATATAACGGCCAATCTGGCAGGCGTAGAGCGAGAAACCTTCGCCCCATACCTTTGCATCTTCATTAGCGCTGCCGGTAAACAATCGCGACATGATCTGTATTACTACCAACAGTGCCAGGAGAATCTCAACCACCTGCCAAGCCAACATAAACAATATTGTGTACAACAACCGTAGCCAGAAATCAGCCGAACAAAGAGACTCTTTCAACGCGTGCATAACCTTATTACTCCTTGGTCGGGGTGCAACTCATGAAAGCCGAAAATTCAACATCATGCTTTTGCTCCGCCGACATTAGTTTGCTAATCACTTTCGCTAGCGGCTGTTTCTCAAAAATGATGGCATAAAGCCCATCAACCAAGGGCATGTAAACGCCCTCCTCATCCGCTTTCTGCTTCAAGGTTTTTAACGTACCCACGCCTTCGGCGACCTGACCTAGCCGCGCCACGCTCTCTTCCAGCGTTTCACCTTTGCCCAACGCATGCCCCACCCGAAAATTGCGCGACTGCGGCGACATGCAAGTCACGATCAAGTCGCCGACGCCGGCAAGCCCCAGAAAAGTCAGCGGGTTAGCCCCCATGTGCACCGCAAAGCGGGTCATTTCCGCTAACGCACGGGTAATCAGCATGCTCTTGGTGTTCTCGCCCATACCCAGTGCGACGGCCATGCCCGAGATAATGGCGTACACATTTTTCAATGCGCCGCCCAACTCAACGCCATAGCGGTCCTCGCTGGCATAAACGCGCAGGTTCTTGCTGCCGAGCACGTCTTGCACCGCCATACAGAGGGCATTATCTTCACTGGCAATCACGGTCGCAGTTAGCTCACCCGCCGCCATCTCTTTGGCTAGGTTAGGCCCTGAGAGCACGGCCACGTGAGCTTGCGGCGCTTCCGCTTCAACAATCTGACTCATCATCAGAAAGCCTGGTTGCTCAATACCTTTGGTAGTGCTCACAACCTGTTTACCAGCCAGGCTCGGGCCTACCTGCTTCAGCACACTACGAAAGGCACCACTGGGAATAGCCAGAAATACCAAATCCGCTGCGGCGATGGTTTGCTCTATATCAGTTGAAACCTGCAACCTGGGGTCTAGCTTGTACCCCGGCAGGTAACGCGGATTTTCCTGTTCGTTACGAATATGGTCGGCCACATTCTGATCGCGCAGCCAGAGCGTAACCTGCTGACCTTCACAGGCCATCAAATTGGCTAGCGTGGTACCGAAACTGCCTCCACCTAATACACAGACAGCCGCTTTAGAATCGGTCATGCAACATCCTTAATCAGGTTTTCCGGGCCAAGTATAAGCTTGGCTGACAATAACAGCGATTGAGCACTGGAAAAACCTGTTGCGGCAGTTAAGATAGGGCACCAAAAAAAAGATACAAAGTGCCATCACATGTCTAATCGCATCACCTTTCTGGCAGGACTCGCAGTACTGGGCCTGCCGCTGACCTTGCAGGCGACAACGGATCCGTTGCTTGACGACCTCGAATTGCCCACCGTCCTCAGTGCTACCCGCCTGAAACAAGCACCTGCGGAGGTGCCCGGCAGTATGACCGTGCTCGATCGGCAGCTAATTCGCGCCACCGGCGCGCGCGACATTCCAGAAATACTGCGCTTGGTACCCGGCATGATGATCGGTTATCGACGCGGTAACCAAGTTAACGTTAATTACCATGGCACCAACGTTACCGAGGCAAGACGTCTTCAGGTGTTGGTCGACGGTCGTTCAGTTTATCGGCCCGGGTTTGCCACCGTAGACTGGGCGGAGATGCCGGTTGCGATCGAAGACATCGACCGCATTGAGGTATTTCGTGGGCCCAACACCGCTGCCTACGGCGCCAACGCACTGATGGGCGTGATCAACATCATTACTCGCCACCCACGCGATACGCTGGGCACCACCCTAAAAGTGACCAAAGGCACACGTGGGGTCAGCGATTGGCTGGGGCGGCAGGGTTTTAGTACCGAGAATAGCCAGACTCGTCTCACCCTGTCTGGCATGGAAGATGACGGCTTTGATAGTTTCGAAGAGCCCGGAGAGGATTATCGCGACGGCAAACGTTTAACTCGCTTTAATCTCAGCAGTGCTTATCAGATAGATTCGGCCAATACCCTGGAGTGGCAGTTAGCGGCCAGCGAAGCCAGCCGCCAGGGTTATTACGATTACAGCCCGTTTCTCGGCGCGGCTAAACAGCCGTTGGGGAAATTCGACGAGCTGATTGACGAGTGGCAACCGGATTCCGATATCCGCGGACGCGATTACGCACTCCAGGCACTCTGGAAGCGCGACCTGTCGGTAGACCACAGCTTTCAGGTGATGGCTTACGCGCAACATACGGAACGCTTGAGCGATTGGCGTGCGTGCGACAGCCCACTGGCTTTCTCTGCGGCGCTGCAGGAGCTTTCTGACCTAAGTCCATTGGCTGCCAGGCGCGTGAGTCGTTACATGAGCCACGATGTAGCCGGCGGCCTGCGCAAGTATATGAATGATTTCATGTATGGCGAGTATTACGACTACTTAGGCGATCTGGGCGAAGCCATCGTTCAGGAACGGCAGCAGTACCTCGACAGCGAGCCCGCGTGCTTCGATGTCAATCAGCACATGCGCGAAAGTCGCTATCAGATCGAGGTACAAGACACTCTAAGAGTGAATGATCAACTACGTGTCGTCAGCGGCGCCAGTTATCGTCAGGATCGAGCGAAATCCGAGACCTTTTTCGGTGGCGCAATTGACAACGGCATCACGCAAGTTTTTGGCAATGCGGAATATCGTCCCCATGAAAACTGGCTGTTCCAGGCAGGCGGCATGTATGAAGATTCCGAGCTGGTGGGTGACGCCTTTTCACCGCGCGTGGCGATGCATTACTTCCTCGCCCCACTACACAGTTTGCGGTTTGTTTATTCCGAGGCAGTACGCACACCTGATATGTATGAGAACAACGTAAACTGGACATATCAGGTCAAAAACCTGTCCGGCCCGGTGACCGGGCAACAAACGTATTACGCTACAGCTACTGGTCCAGGCAATCTGGATACCGAGAAAATGCGCTCACGGGAGATTGGTTACAACGGCACCGTACATGAATACGGCCTTGCGCTTGATTTGCGGATTTTTCAGGAGCGCATAACCGGCATGAATGGCGAGCCGCTGAAGATCACCGATTTCTACCCCAATAACGATTCTTCCGCTGAGTTCGAGGGAGCCGAAGCTCAAATCGATTGGCGTGCAACTTACGCTGACCGCTTCAGGCTAACCTATGCCTATGTGGACTTCACTGCCACCAACAAGCTTGACCAACGCCTTACCGCGCGTAATTCCGGCAGTGCTGCCTGGATTAGAAACTGGCCAGCCGACATCGAAACCAGTCTCATTTATTATGGTGCGGACCAGCTCAACGAGCATCGCTTTGAGCGCCTGGACGCGCGACTAGCTAAGCAGTTCGCCATTGGCGAGCGCAGCCGATTCAGTCTGGCGCTGGTAGCGCAGCATCGGCTCGACGATGAGCCTCTCACCTGGGATGAAAACGTATACGACAGTAGCAACCACTATTATTTAAGTGCTGAACTAAACTTTTAGGCGAACTGGGACCACTAAACATGGGGTGCCAGACAGAACAGTGTGCGGACAGGGAACGTGCCACATGATGAATTTTAAACAGCAAAGGCTTATGGCCGAATGAGCCTTATCAGTAAAGCACTTTGCTTGCTGATATTGGCGCTCATCTCTGCCAACGTGAGCGCGCGCGCGATATTAATTACCGCACCGGCCACTAACAGTCCTTTAATTAATGAGTTTATCTCTGCCCTGCGCACAGCGCTGCCGCAAGACGAGGTTGCGGTATCCAGCGCAACGGCGCCTGATGCCGATACCGCCGAAGTCATCATCACCCTCGGTAGCGACATGCTCAACTGGCGTTTGCAATCACCACTGCAAACGCCAAGCATCGCCATCTACGTTAATAGCCATGCCTTGCCACCGCAGCCACTTCCCGCTTACCTGCACGTGGTTCTGGCAAACCCCAAACCGTTAAGGCAATTGCGCCTGGCAAAGCACTTGCTACCCCGATTGCGAACCGCAGGCCTGCTTTACGCCGACAATCAACTCGCTCTGAAAGACGAGTGGGCACAGGCACTCGCTGCAAGCGGTCTGCAGCAGCGGAGTGCGACAGTGAAAAGGCCAGACACCCTGACCAGAGAGCTGCTGCGCGTGCTTGAGCAAAGCGATGCCCTGATAGGTATTGATGCCCCCACCATCTACAACGCTGACAATCTAAAGGCCATCCTGCTCACGAGTTACTCTCGCAACAAAGTGTTGATTGGCCCCAGCGCTCCTTTTATCGAGGCTGGCAGCCTGAGCACTACCTACAGTACCGCCGAAGACATGGCCCGCAGCGTAGCGCTGTTATTACAACAGGGTGAGCTGAAAAGCGGCACATCCTACCCCGCCTTTTTCTCTGTATTAAGCAATGCGCAGGTAGCCCGATCGCTCGGCCTGCCGATCCCTGACGACGTAAAGCTTAGCCGTGAGCTAACCGAGCTGGAGCAAGCACCATGAGCTTTCTACAACACGGCACCATTTTCAGCCGGTTGATCCTTATTGCCACGCTTCCGGTATTACTGATGGGCGTAGTCGGTTTCAGCTTTCTTACCAGCGAACGACTGGATGACGTTAACCGCGAGCTGCAGCTAACCGGCCAACTGATTGCCGATCAACTGGCACCTGCCGCCGAATACGGCGTTATCAGCGGCAACCTGCGCACACTGGAGAGCCTGGTGCAGGGCGCGCTCAATATGCCGCACGTACGCTACGTACAAGTTTTTGACCAAGCTGGCCTGCCACTATTGATGCTCAGTAAAGAAGCCTCCAACCCAGACGCAGGCTTGCAAGTATTTGTGGCCGATATCATGCGTCAACGCATTCAGTTGCAAAACGAACTATTCCTACTCGACTCCCCCGCAACAGATAACGATGATCAAATGCGCTACCTAGGCCAGGTACACGTCGGGCTGAGCAACGAGGCCTTTGTAGCGCGCCAAAACAGCATCTTGTTGAAAACCCTCGGCCTCGCGGCCTTGGCACTGATCGCCACTCTCTTTCTAGCCATTCGCCTGGCAAAAGCACTGGCCACCCCGATGGCACGCATGGGCTTGGCCGTACACAAGTTGCAGGAAGGCCAACTGAGTATTCGCCTGGAAATAAACGACAAGCACGAGATCGGCCAGCTGATGCGCAACATCAACAGTTTGGCCGCCACCCTGGAACGGTCCAGGCAGCAACAACAACAGGCCATGCAGCAACTGGTCAGCGCGCGAGAAGAGGCAGAGGCCGCAAACCGCGCGAAATCCGAGTTTCTGGCGATGATGAGCCACGAACTACGCACCCCTATGAACGGCGTGCTAGGCATGTTGCAGCTATTGGAAACCACCGAACTCAGCGGCGAACAAAGCGAGTATGTGCATATTGCTGGCGAATCCACCGATCACTTGCTTAAGGTGATCAACGATATTCTGGACTTCTCGCGTATCGAACGCGGCGCGCTAGAACTGGAGAAGATCCCGTTTAATCTGCCGCAATTGATCGGTTCTTCCGTCAACGTATTCGAGCACACAGCTCGGCAAAAAGGCCTGCGCCTCATCACTCAACTACAGGGCGACCGTGAATGGTCTGAGGTCCTGGGTGACCCAACCCGTATTCGCCAGATACTGGTCAACTTGATCGGCAATGCTTTGAAGTTCACCGAGGCTGGTAACGTCACTGTGACCGCCCACTGGCATTTGTATGACACCAACCGGCTGCTGCTGGAGTGCGAGGTTACCGACACTGGAATAGGTATCGCACCAGAACGCCTGGAAAGCATGTTTGATGCCTTCCAGCAGGCTGACTCCAGCACCTCACGCCGTTTTGGTGGCACCGGGCTGGGGCTCTCGATTGCGCGTACTTTTGTACAGAAAATGGGCGGTGAGCTGATCGCGCGGAGCACTGAGGGCAAAGGTTCGCATTTTACCTTCCAGATTCCGCTCGAACTCGACAACAGCGAGCACCTGGACAGCATCGCAGAACAGCCGGCTGACAGTGGCCGACACGACAAACCTGTGCTGCTGGTGGAAGACAACCCGGTCAACCAAATGGTCATCGAAGGCATGCTGCACAGCTTCAACATGCAGGCCGACATTGCCGGCACGGGCGAACAAGCGTTGCACTCGCTCACCAGCCACCCGGAAAGATACTCAGTGATTCTAATGGACATCCATCTGCCAGATACCGACGGGCTAGACGTCTGCCGACGCTATCATGCGCACTGCATCAGTACCGGTCTGGAACCCATACCCTGCATTGCCCTTACCGCCAGCGCTTTCGACGTTGATCGTCAGCACTGCGAGGAGGCGGGCATGCAGGATTTCTTAAGCAAACCGGTTAGTCGCCAGGCATTGCTTCAGACACTAAATCGCTGGACTGAACCAGCAGATCATTGATTTCGCTGATCCAGCACCATTCTGGCTGACGGTGAGGCCAGCTGGCGCTGGATTCGTGTGGCAAATATCGCGACACTAGGCCTCGATTTTTTCGGCAAAACCTTGTGAAACTCGCTGTTCAGCAGCATTTATAGCGCAAGGAGCCGCGTCCCGATCCTGCCATACGAGCGCATAAAAATGTCAACAATCACTCTGGAAACGCCCTACAGCACATTACCCGAACTGGTCGCCTTACATGCCCGAGAACGTGGCGATCATCCGGCGTTGATGCAGGATGCCAATAGCCTTAGCTATCGTGAGCTCGATCAACAAGCGGATCGCGTTGCTGCTGCGCTTCAGCGCGATGGTGTGATGCCGGGCGAAGCCATTGCAGTCTGCGCTGCCAACTCGATCAACTATTCCGTCATTTTCGTCGGTGCTCTGCGCGCCGGCGTGGTGGTTGCGCCTCTGGCACCCTCATCTACTCCGGAAGGCCTGCTCGGCATGCTGACTGACTCAGCCGCCAAACTGTTCTTTGTTGACGCAGCCGTGCGTGATGCCATCATCAGCGTACGCGAACGTATCCAGGCTCCGCTTTACAGCCTGGATAACAGCGTGGGCGAGCCCACCTACAGCAGCTGGCTCTCTGATGCTAAACCCAGCGCGGTCCAACTGACGCCCGAGATGGTTTTCAACATCATCTATTCTTCTGGCACCACCGGTGACCCCAAAGGCATTGTGCAATCGCACGGTATGCGTTGGTCGCATATTCAGCGCGCGCTGGTATTAGACTACGGCACCGACAGCCGCACACTAATTTCTACGCCGCTGTATTCCAACACCACGCTGGTTTCCTTCCTGCCAACTCTGGGTCTTGGCGGCACTGTCGTCTTGATGGCCAAATTTGACGCTGCACGCTACCTGGCCTTGGCCGAACAGCACAAAATCACCCATACCATGCTGGTCCCGGTGCAATATCAGCGCATCATGGCGCGCGACGATTTCGATAACTACGACCTGTCCAGCTTCATCATGAAATTCAGCACCAGTGCGCCCTTCCATGCCGCGCTCAAAGCTGACATTTTGGCCCGCTGGCCGGGCGGCCTGGTTGAGTTTTACGGTATGACCGAAGGTGGCGGCTCCTGCATTCTGGCCGCTCACCTTTACCCCAACAAGCTCAGCACAGTGGGTATGCCTCCGGAAGGCCACGATATGCGCGTGATCGACGAAGAAGGCGTTGAATTACCCCGCGGCGAAATAGGTGAAGTTGTTGGCAACTCCCCTGGCATGATGACGGGCTACCTGAACAAGCCGACAAAAACTGCCGAAGCAGAATGGTATGACAGCACCGGCAAGCGCTTTATCCGGACCGGCGACGTAGGTCGTTTCGACGAAGAAGGCTTTCTTACCCTGATGGATCGTAAGAAAGACATGATCATCAGCGGCGGCTTCAACATTTACCCCAGTGACCTGGAAGCAGAGCTGCGTCAGCACCCTGAGTTGCAAGACGTGACCGTGATCGGTGTCCAGTCCACCAGTTGGGGTGAGACCCCGGTGGGCTACGTGGTAACCAAATCTGGCGCCGACGTTAACGCCGAAGCGGTACTCGAGTGGTTCAATGCTCGCGTCGGCAAAACCCAGCGTTTGAACCGCGTGATCATCACCGATGAGCTGCCACGTAGCGCCATTGGCAAGGTGCTCAAACGCGAACTGCGCGACATATTTCAGGCCGAATTTGGTCTACTGAGCTGATAAGTCGTTCTGCACCGGTAGAGCATCCGGTGCGCCTGAGCTGCGGTCGAAGATAGAGAACCTTTGTCCTCGACCGCTATCGCGGGTATCCTCAACGCCTCGTTGCACAGCAAATAGCGACAGTTGTGACTTTATCGTCAGGCATACAGTCTGACCTTACGCTGGCCCGATAGCGCCAGGAGACATCTGAAAACGCTGCAACATGAGAGCAGAAGAACAAGAGTTCTGATCAAAAATTCCTTTATTTCATGCAAATAGAGCAATTTCTTAATACAGATCCAGTAACGTTGGCTTCTCACAGCGCGCTTTTTCAGATGTTGCCTGAAAATCAGGTCAAGCCGAATTAACAGCGCCCCGTATTCAGGGGAAGAGCAGGAGCCTCTATGACACAACAGAATGCGTATTCCCGGGAAGAGCTGCTCAAATGCAGCCGTGGCGAGATGTTCGGCCCCGGTAATGCACAACTCCCCGCCCCCAATATGTTGATGATGGACCGTATCGTCCATATCAGCCAGACCGGCGGCAAGTACGGCAAAGGCGAAATCATCGCCGAGCTGGATATCACTCCTGATCTATGGTTTTTTGCCTGTCACTTTGAAGGCGATCCCGTCATGCCCGGTTGCCTGGGCCTTGATGCCATGTGGCAGCTCGTAGGCTTCCACCTTGGTTGGCTGGGTTACGAAGGCCGTGGTCGCGCCTTGGGTTCAGGTGAAGTCAAGTTCACCGGCCAGGTTCTACCCACCGCCAAAAAAGTCACTTACACCATTAACATCAAACGTACCATCAACCGTGCGTTGACCCTCGGCATAGCCGACGGCACCATGGCCGTTGATGGCCGTGAGATCTACAGCGCTGAAGGTTTGCGCGTAGGTCTGTTCTCATCTACCGACAGCTTCTGAGGATCATCACTATGCGTCGCGTCGTGATTACCGGTATGGGCATTATCTCCTGCCTTGGCCAAGATCTTGAAAGTGTGGCTGCCAGCCTAAAGGCCGGCAAGCCAGGCATTCGTTTTAACCCTTCCTATGCTGAGATGGGCCTACGCAGCCACGTTTCCGGCTCAGTTGACATCGACCTGGATGCCGCCATTGACCGTAAGGTTAAGCGCTTCATGGGCGATGCTGCTGCATACGCCTATCTGTCCATGCAGCAAGCCATCGCTGATGCGGGCCTGGGCGAAGAGCTGGTCAGCAGTGTTCGCACCGGCCTGGTTGCGGGTAGCGGCGGTGCTTCCACGCTGAATCAGATGGAAGCCGTCGACATTCTGCGCGAGAAAGGCGTCAAGAAAATTGGCCCATATCGTGTGCCGCGCACCATGGGCAGCACCGTTTCTGCCTGTCTGGCTACGCCGTTCAAGATCAAGGGCGTTAACTACTCGATCTCCTCTGCTTGTGCCACCAGTGCGCATTGTATCGGCCACGCAGCCGAGCTGATTCAGCTGGGCAAGCAAGATATCGTCTTTGCCGGCGGCGGCGAAGAAGAGCATTGGTCCCAGACCATGCTGTTCGATGCCATGGGCGCCCTTTCCACTCAGTACAACGAGACTCCGGAAAAAGCCTCCCGTGCATACGACAGCAAGCGTGATGGCTTTGTGATCGCGGGCGGCGGCGGCATGGTCGTGGTTGAGGAGCTGGAGCACGCACTAGCACGTGGCGCCAAAATCTACGCCGAAGTGGTTGGCTACGGCGCGACGTCTGACGGGTACGACATGGTCGCCCCTAGCGGCGAAGGTGCTGTACGCTGCATGCAGCAGGCACTGGCCACTGTTGATGGCGCCATTGAGTATCTAAACACCCACGGCACTTCTACTCCAGTAGGCGACGTGGCTGAGCTCAAAGCTATCCGCGAAGTCTTTGGCGATAACGCGCCGAAGATTAGCTCGACCAAGAGCCTGTCGGGCCATTCGCTTGGCGCTGCTGGCGTGCAGGAGGCGATCTACTGCCTGCTTATGCTGCGTGATAACTTCCTTGCGGCATCTGCCAACATCGAAGAGCTGGACGAGAACGCCGGTACCCTGCCCATCCTGCGCGAGCGTCTGGATAAGGCCGTTGATCTGGTTATGTCTAACAGCTTCGGCTTTGGTGGCACCAACGCCACGCTGATCATGAAGCGCTGGAAAGCTGCCTGATCTTTTGATCCAAGGCAGCAAAAAACGCCGCAGTAAATGCGGCGTTTTTTTATGTCTGGATTTTCTGCCTGTCAGGCCAATTAAGGCTCATCTACCTTAGCGTGAAGCCCAATTTGGCTGCGGTGCTCGCGCAGAGGCGCGCCTTGCCAGTAAAGCCATAATAACTGTCACTAAGCCACACCCGCCCATCACCAACGCCATGGGCAGGCTGCTATCGTCGTGCAGCACGCCAACCAGCGCTGATGTAAGCCCCGCAATGGCAAACTGCATGGTGCCCATCAAAGCCGATGCTACCCCAGCCTGGTGACCGTGACCGGCGAGCGCACACGCAGAAGCGTTAGGTATCACCAGTGAGATCACTGCCACGCTGCAGAACAGCGGCGGCAGAAACCACCAGATGTTCGGCAAACCCGATAGCGCCACCAAGAACAAGGTTGCAGTCGCAGCCAAATAAACGCCGGTAGTGCCTTTGAGCAAGTCAAGCGGCGTGTTGTTTCGCAATAAACGGCTATTGAGCTGAGCGAACAAAATAAAGCCCGCAGCATTGGCACCAAATAGCCACGCGTAGTGATCCACGCTCAAGCCGTACATGTCTATAAAAATGTAAGGAGAGCCCGCGATATAGGCAAACATACCTGCCATGGCCACGCCGCCAGTCAGCGAATGGAACATGAACACCGGTTCACGCAGCAAGCCTAGGTAGCGCCCCAAAGCGCTGCTCAAGCGCGCCGCTGGCGTATGGGTCGGTAATGTTTCAGGCAGAAAGAAATAAACCGCCATAGCAAAAAGCGCAGAGAACAGCGCCAAAAACCAGAATATTGAAGGCCAGCCCGCTACTTTCAACATAGCCCCCCCTAACAAAGGCGCAAGAATCGGCGCCACGCCCATGATCAACATGAGCTGCGAGAAGGCTTTGGCTGCATCAATGGGCGCACATAAATCGCGTACTACCGCCCGCGTTACCACCATGCCGGCACAACCGCCCAAGGCCTGCACGAAGCGTGCAGCCAACAGCCATTCCATAGTAGGCGCCATAGCGCAAGCGACAGAAGCCGCACAAAACAACACTATGCCAACCAATAGCGGACGCCGACGACCGAACCGGTCCGCCAGCGGTCCGTAAAACAACTGACCGCTGGCCAGACCAAGGAAATAGACCGACAGACTAAACTGAACTTGCTCAGCGTCTGCGCCAAGCGCCAACCCTATCGCGGGGAATGCCGGCAAGTACATATCGATGGCCAGTGGCCCGAAGGCGCTCAAGCCACCAAGGATGAGCAGAATATAAAAAGGCATTCAGATTTCCATCAGAACTGCTGTATTGGCCACTTCGCCAGAGTACTGCAGCAGCTTGGCGTTTGACGCCAAAGGCAAGAGAAAAGAACAATATTAGCTTAGATATCGATCGCGCATGATGCCAGAAAAGCCCTGCATGCAGGCGGAACAGATTGTTGCCCGAATCGGTCAGAGGCTATCGGCGTCATACATTATTTTGACTGCACAGTTCAGGCGTGATCGCCTAGAGTGTGTTATCGCTTACCGTCCTACTGGAGACCGCATGACTGAGCACACCCAATCTATTGATAAACCCGCGCTGGATGACGATGCCCTGGCCTTCGCACAAAAGGTTTTTGATTTGGCTCGCAACGGCCAAACCGATGCATTGCGCCCTCTACTGGATGCGGGGTTGCCGGTCGACATTCTAACCAGCAGCGGCGACAGCCTGCTGATGCTCGCCAGCTATCACGGTCACGAGGCAGCCAGTCGCCTGCTGTTAGAACGTGGCGCGGACCCTGAGCTAGCCAATGGGCGCGCTCAAACCCCCTTGGCCGGGGTCGTTTTCAAGGGCGACACAGCTATAGTGCGCCTACTGCTGAGTTTTAACGCCGCCGTTGACGGCCGGCCGGAAGGCGGTAAAACACCGCTAATGTATGCTGCCATGTTCGACCGCACCGATATGCTTGAGTTGCTGCTAGATGCTGGCGCGCAAATCGATGCCCGTGATGATGACCAGCGTGGCGCGCTCGACTATGCCAATGCCATGGGTGCCAAAGCCGCTATTGCGCTACTTGAAGCACGCTTGTAAAACACCTGATGAGCGATTTGTAGTGCTGATCTTTGAGCAATAAAAAAGCCGCCAGACTTACGCTGGCGGCTTTTTTTGGTCAAGAATTACGCTTTGTCGACTAGGTCTTTTAACTTGTCTTTCACGTTACCCTTAGCGGTTTCGCCCTTGCCCTTGATTTTCTGCAGTTCACCTTCCCCCTGCAGTTCTTCATTGTCAGTGGCTTTACCAATGTCGCTTTTGGCTTCGCCTACGGTTTCGTTGTATTTGCCTTTAATCTTGTCTGTGGTGCTGGTCATGGTCATTCCCCTGCTGGTGAGTCGGTGGACTTCAACTACGGTTGGAAATCGCTGATCAGCCTACCTTGTGGGTAAGCCAGCCAGTACAGCGTAAAAGCATTTGATTACCGCTCATGTAAGCGTGCGTTCAATTCATCAACTACGGGCGCCCACTCAGCGTCTTCGCGGATTTCTTCTCGCAGGAAGGCCGCTTGCGAGGGCGTCCAAAATTTGGCTTCACTTAGCACTGTGTCGTGTTCCAGTGCGTGGCTGGAAAAAAAGGCGTCCATACTGGCCGGATCAGAATCCAGACCCAGTTGATCAAACAGAGTAACGAGGTCTTTGTTCGGCAGTTCCATGATGTCTCTCCTTGGCGGTCAAACAAACGATTACGCTTACTTAAAAGAGAGTGCAGACGCCACAATCAGTTCAATCTTTTTGCTCGGGTGTCGTCATGCCATAGGCATCCGCTGCACTTTTAAGCCAAGCTTCCAGCTCGCGTTTTTTAATGCCCTTGCGTTGCGCTTCGGCCAACTTATCGCGCATATAAGCCCGCTTGGCTTGGTCTTCTCCCGCCATAGACAACGCCAGATCCCGGTCAGTCCAACTCCGGATGCGCAGGAAAAGCCACCAGTGAAAATACAGACCAGCGGCAACCGCCGCTGCAATGATGAAATAGTCCATAGACTCCATTCTCCTACCCATCGGTTATTTCAAAAAACCAACCAGACTCTGACGCTAAACGGCTCCGTGCGGCGTTTCAACCGGGCGCTTGCGTCGATAGAACATCACCGCGTTACCTAAAAGAATCAGCACCAAGCCAAGGATCGCACTGGTCGACCATTGATACCCCTCAAACAGCGTAGACATCCCCAGCGCTATAAGCGGAAACATCACCGTAGCGTAGGCCGCCGGGCCAGCACCGATACGACCGATCAAGGCGAAATAGGCAGCAAAACCAATAACCGAGCCAAAAAAAGCTAAATACAATAGCGATCCGAGATACGTAGCTGTCCACTGCATGCTGAACTGCGCACCGGTAATCAGCGCAATCAATAGCATCACCAATGCGCCATACCCCATGGCGTAAGCGTTAGTCGAGAGCAGATCAAGGCCGCGCGCCTGATGACGCACGCTGATCATGTTGCCCAGCGAGAAACCATATGTTCCCAGCAGGCTAAGCCCTATTCCTAAAAGCACCCCTGCGTTCATGCCCGCGCCGGCCAAATCATGCCAAAACAAACTGACGATACCGATAAACCCCAGCAAGTTAGCCCAGAGCAGCCGCTGCGTCACACGCTGACGAAAGAAGATCACCCCATTGATGGCGTTGAATACGGTTGCCAGTGAAAACAGCACAGACTCCAAACCGCTGTTGATATAGGCGTTGGCGGCATAGAAACAACAGAAGTTGAGGCCAAACACGCACATCCCCTGCAACAAGCAGAACCCGTGGTCACGCGCGGCTAGACGCCGCAATCTGCCGGTCACCAGCAACGCCAGCAACAGCACGCCTGCTGCCAGCGAAAACCGGTAAAACACCGACACAACCACCGGCACGGGGCCAGATTGCATCGAAATGGCAATCCAGGTAGTGCCCCAGATCAATACCGTGGTGATATACAACAGCGTGTTCATGACGCGCGCTCATCTGCTGATAGAAAGCGGCATTATCCATTGCCCATTGGGTTTTGGCTTGCAGCCACACGCCGCGCACTTGCAGATTCTTGCGCTTTTTTTCCGGATGACAGGCTGGCGCCCGTGTTGCTGCTTGGCGCAGGAGGCGCACATCGCTAACATCATAAAGCCGGCGCATTAGTGTGCACGGCACTTAGTAGCTAGGAGCACCAATGTCTCAGTCATATCAGGTACTCAACAGCTTGCAGCAACACAAGGCGCAGTTGCAGGGGAGCGTACGCCTGGGTAACGGCCTGGGTTTGGCCAGCTGGTATAACGATGACGATTTGATCGCGTTGGATAACGCCGACCACCACACACTAAGTCTGTATCTGGCGGATGGTTACCAATCCTACTTCCAAACTTCACAAGGCTGGCAGAACGGTGGCGCTCCGGACAAGTTGTGCCTGATGCCCAAAGACTATGCATCCACTTGGCATATCCGCGGGCCGTTGAGCTTCATGCACCTGTATTTCACCGATCAGCATCTGCGGCAACAGGCGGAACAAACCTGGGATCGCAGCCCGGCACAGCTAACGCTGGATGAGCGGCTATTTGCGAACGACCCACAAATCGCCCTGCTCTATCGCCATTTTCTGCTCAACAATGATTGGCACGATCCGGCAGACCAGTTGGCGATCAGTAGCGCTACTACCTTGATCCTCAACCATCTACTTAAACATTACGTACACCTAAACTGGCAAGATCCAGTGGTGCGCGGTGGGCTATCGCCCTATCAACTGAACCGAGTGTTGGAGTTTATCGACAGTCAACTTGCACAGCCGCTACTGCTGAGCGACCTGGCACGCGAAGCCAACCTGAGCGAGTACCACTTTGCCCGCATGTTCAAACACAGCAAAGGTGTCGCGCCCCATCAATACGTAATGAAACAGCGCCTAAAACAGGCCGAGCAGCTACTACGAATCAGCACTCTGTCATTGACCAGTATTGCCCTGCAGTGTGGTTTCAGCTCCCCGAGTCATTTCAGTAACCGCTTTCGCCAAGTACATGGCGTCAGCCCGTCCGCCGTGCGCGGCAGCCGATGACCTCAGACATTGGCGCGGCGAACCAGCGTGAGCAAGGCAGCCGCACCTGCAAACAAGCCAGCAAAAGTCCGATTCATCAGCTTTTGCTGCTGTGGCGAACGCAACAGGCGCAAAACTTTTGCAGCGAGCCCGGTATAGCCCGCCATCACCACCAGGTCGACAGCGATCATCGTCAACGCCATGACGCCGTACTGTTTTAGCAATGGCTGGTTCAAATCCAAGAACTGCGGCAACACCGCCAATATGAAGATGACCGCTTTGGGATTGCTGACGTTCACCAAAAAACCACGAAACACTAACGCCAGCGGCTGCCCTATAGGACGCACAGCCACCTCCTGATCCATGGCCACCGGCTGAGCATGCCACTGACGCCATCCAAGGTAGAGCAGGTAAAGCACGCCAAACCATTTGATCAGATTGAACGCGAGCGCAGAGGTCGCCAACAAGGCTCCTACCCCCGCCGCAACCACCGCAATTTGCAGCAGCAAGCCAACTTGTAATCCTAACGCTGTCCAGTAGCCACGAGCGAAACCATAGTTCAAACCGCTAGACATGGATGCGATGGCGCCCGCCCCAGGGGACAAGCTGATGACCCAGCACGCAACAAAAAAAGCCAACCAGGTTTCAATCGACATGTACTACCTCCAGAATTGGCGAATGCCTACCGTCACAGATTACCGTTTCAGCCAATGCAGCCGCCAGCACAACTACGCGCTTGCGCGGGCCACGAGCGACAACGGCACCACCTGCGCCTCACGTTGCGCTAGGTAACGTGTGCAGCTGACCCGCAGAAAAGAGGCAAAATTGACCACTTCACCGCGCAAATCCATGATTTCGTCGTACAGCTTGGTGATCAGCTGATTGGTGGTCATGCCATCCACTTCAGCAATCTCCTGCAGTATTTGCCAAAACTGGTTCTCCAACCGCAACGTAGTCACCACGCCGCGAATACGCAAAGAACGCGAGCGTGACTCATACAGAATGGGGTCGGCTTTTACATACAGCTCACACATAAAACCTCCTGGGCAGGGCCGTCGCGGGATGACGACCCTGTGTAGCTCACAACTCGATACGTGCGCCCAGCAGTTTAACAAAAGCAGCCAACCATAACGGATGGGAAGGCCAAGCTGGCGCGGTAACAAGATTGCCTTCGACGTGTACCTGATCAGCCGCGATATCAATAAAGGTACCGCCCCCCATAGTGACGTCCGGACCACATGCAGGATAAGCACTGCATTCACGCCCTTTGAGGATACCCGCAGCAGCGAGCAATTGTGCGCCATGACACACGGCGGCGATAGGCTTTTGCGCCTCGTCGAAGCTACGCACAAGATCGATCACCCGCTGATTCAAACGCAGATATTCCGGCGAACGCCCACCGGGCACGACCAAACCTACATAGTCCTCAACGTTTACGTCCGCAAAGCTGTAGCTCAATACGAAGTTGTGGCCCGGCTTCTCAGTGTAGGTCTGATCACCTTCAAAATCGTGGATGGCTGTTTTGACAGTGTCACCCGCATTTTTATCAGGACACACCGCATGCACTTCGTAACCCAACATGCTCAGCGCCTGAAACGGCACCATGATTTCATAGTCCTCAACAAAATCGCCTGCTAACAACAATAGTTTTTTGCTACTCATGATATGCCCCGGCAGTGAATGAATGCCTATGATGCGCTGCTTCGACATGCTCTGGGTAACAGCCGGGTACTACATTTATTGTCATTCAAGCTCTTGAATGCTGTTGGACTGGATAACAGAGAAACGTAAAACAAATAAATTGTGATTTAGCTACCCCAACAAAAAGAAACTAACAACCCCGAAAACAACACCTTCTTAATAGCTAAATGCCAACATGCGCACATTACGAACAAACCAATATTTTGACGTCAATTGCAACTCATCTCCGGCTTCGCGTAAAAATACGTAAACCACTGTTTTAATACATATTTATAATAATTTAATTCAAATAAAACCATCGCAAAACCAATTACCAACAAGCCCGACCAGTTCACACTTTATACACTTGAAGGTACCGACTCCGACGAATAGGATAGCCACCTTCCAGACAGTAATGCGCAGTTTTTTGCACATATAGTTGAGCAGAAAGTTGCCATCGTGAAATGCAAGATATCGAAATAGTGCAACTTCTTGCGCATTTAATTGCGCAAGAAGTTGCGCACTCCCAGCAAATAGAAATAAACGGCTCGTAATAATCAAGAGTGATGAGCGTACAGATGCAGCAGATTATTGAGACCATCGCCAGCACACCCATCAGCGAAACCCGTTTCGCAGGCGAAGATGTGCGTTACTGCAGCGAGTACGAGTCACTCGAGCAGCAGCTGGCCAAGGCGGGATCGCTGCATGACAACGAGCAACCCGACTGGGAGGTTGTGCGCGACGGCAGCCTGGCGCTGCTGACTACCCAGTCGAAAGACCTGCGGGTAGCCGCCTGGCTGAGTTGGAGCTTGCTGGAAACATCTGGCCCAGCGGGCCTCAGCAGCAGCCTACGCATGCTTAATGAGCTATGTGAAAACCATTGGACGACGCTGCATCCGGTCAAGGTCCGCACTCGCATCGCCGCCCTAGCCTGGCTGATATCACGCCTGGAAAACGCTAATCCCCTGCAGTTACTAAGCGATGAGCACCCCCTGGTTAACGCGCTGCAAAACCTGCACAAGACGTTGGCAAATCAGCTAGGGGATCAGGCGCCGGACCTGCAACCCTTATGCCGCAGGCTGGAGTCCGCGAGCAAATAGCCGGCGCAAGCCGAAATAGCAGCGCCCCTTACTAGCTCGCCCTTACTTGGTAATAGCGACCAAAAAGAAGCAAGCTCGCAGCAACCAGCCTCTATTGCGACCGCCAAGGATGCTCACAAAGCGCTGCGCACGCTGCAGGATCATGCCAGACCACTGTGCCATTGGTGGCTAGCTAACAATGAGTGCGATCTGCGTGCCCTGCGTCTCTCACGCACGCTGTTGTGGTTACCGATTGACGCCCTGCCCAGCCACGATGCCGAGCAAAAAACCGGGCTGCGCAACTTGCCTGCTGACCGCCTGGCTGCTTACAGCGAGCGTTACAACCAAGGCCAACACGCACAACTGCTGCAAGATATTGAGGCGAGTATCGCCCGCGCGCCCTTTTGGTTAGATGGCCAACATCTGGCATGGCAATGCTGCGAGGCGCTCGGCGCGGAGGAAGCCGCCGAAGAAATCGAGCGCCAATTGGCACTGCAACTCAAGCGCTTGCCCGGACTGGAGAAACTACGTTTTTTTGATGGCGCACCCTTCGCGCAGCCGCAAACGCTTGACTGGATCAACAGCCGCGTTCAACAACATGCCGCGCCAGCTCAATCAGCGCCCATCACCTTTCAGCGAAGCAACAATACGGTAGCCACAGCAGCTTGGGATGAGGGTCTGGAAAGCGCCATTGCACTCTTACGCAAAGAAGGTCTCAAGGCCGCGGTCCACCAATTGGGCGCACAAATCCAGCAAGCTCGCGGCGATCGAGCAGCTTTTTACTGGCGTCTCGCGCAAGCCCGCCTGTGCTTTCAGGCTCGCCAATACGAACTGGCCAAGGCCCAACTCGAATCGCTACACCAACAGCTTCAGACCTCAGGTCTGGACAAATGGGAACCGGATCTCAACCTCGAAGTATTGCGTCTTTTACATAGCTGCTGTGACCTGCTGCCGCAGAACCAGAGCACGCGCGAACGCAAGGACGAGATCTATCACCGCCTGTGCCACCTCGATCTGGGCGTGGTGCTTGATCAGGCCCTCGGGGCCTAACACCGATACGGAGAAACATCATGGCCAAAGAAGGCTCAGTAGCCCCCAAGGAACGCGTCAACGTCACCTTCACCCCCGATGGCAACGACGCCAGCGAAGAAGTCGAGCTGCCTTTAAAGCTGATGGTGCTGGGAGACTTCACTCAACGTGAAGACGACCGCACCATCGAAGAGCGCAAACCCATTGCCATCGACAAGCGCAGCTTCGATGAGGTGCTAGCCAAGCAAGAGTTAAACCTTACTTTTGCGGTGCCAAACCAGTTGCAAGATGAGCCCACCAGCGAAGATCTGGCAGTCAACCTGCAGATCAACTCGATGAAGGACTTCAACCCCACCAGTCTCGTGCAGCAAGTACCTGAGCTACAAAAACTGATGGAGTTGCGCGATGCGCTGGTCGCCCTAAAGGGCCCGCTGGGCAACGCGCCGGCTTTCCGTAAGGCGATCGAAAGTGTGCTCAACGACGACGATTCGCGCGGGCGTGTACTCGCAGAGCTCGGTCTAACCGACCAGAACCAACCTGAAACCTGATCGCAACCGACAAGGACGCCGCCATGAGCACCCAATCCTCAGCACAACAAGCCCAGAAGAGCGCCGATACCGGCATTCTGGATCGCATCATCGCCGAAACTCGCCTGACCCCAGACGACGAGGCCTACAACATTGCCAAGCGCGGCGTCTCTGCGTTTATCGCTGAACTTCTCAAGCCGCAGAACGAGCAAGAGCCGGTCAAAAAAGCGATGGTCGACCGCATGATCGCCGAGATCGATGCCAAGCTCAGTCGGCAGATGGACGCCATCCTGCACCATGAAAAGTTTCAAGCGCTGGAGTCGTCCTGGCGCGGCCTGCAGTTGCTGGTCGACCGCACCGATTTCCGCGAGAACATCAAACTGGAAATCATTAACGCCTCCAAGGAAGACCTGCTGGAAGACTTTGAAGACAGCCCTGAACTGGTTCAGTCCGGCCTTTACAAGCATGTTTACACCGCAGAGTACGGCCAGTTTGGGGGCCAGCCGGTCGGCGCCCTGATTGCCAACTACTACTTCAACCCCAGTTCGCCCGACATCAAGACTTTGCAGCATATTTCCAGTGTCGCGAGTATGGCTCACGCGCCTTTCATCGCCTCCGCCGGCCCGCAGTTCTTTGGCCTGGAAAGCTTCACCGGCCTACCGGACATCAAGGATTTAAAAGATCATTTCGAAGGCCCGCAGTTCGCCAAATGGCAGAGTTTCCGCGAGCAGGAAGATTCGCGCTACGTGGGTCTCACCCTGCCCCGCTTCCTGCTGCGCAACCCCTACGATCCAGTCGAAAACCCGGTGCGTAGTTTCGTTTACAAGGAAGGCGTTGCCGAGAGCCACGAGCACTACCTGTGGGGCAACACCGCTTTTGCCTTCGCTACCCGCCTGGCCGACAGCTTCGCCAAGTTCCGCTGGTGCCCAAACATCATCGGTCCGCAGAGCGGTGGCGCGGTCGAAGATCTACCGTTGCATCATTTCGAAAGCATGGGCGAAATAGAAACCAAGATTCCAACCGAAGTACTGGTTTCTGATCGCCGCGAGTACGAGCTGGCCGACCAGGGCTTTATCGCTCTGACCATGCGTAAAGGCAGCGACAACGCCGCGTTTTTCTCCGCCAACTCAGTGCAGAAGGGCAAGTTCTTCGGCAATAGCGAAGAAGGCAAAATGGCGGAGCTGAACTTCCGTCTGGGTACACAACTGCCCTACCTGTTTATCGTCAACCGCCTTGCTCACTACCTGAAGGTGCTACAGCGCGAGCAGATTGGTGCCTGGAAAGAACGTACTGACCTGGAACTGGAATTGAACAAGTGGATTCGCCAGTACGTTGCCGATCAGGACAACCCCAGCGCCGAAGTTCGCGGCCGTCGTCCGCTGCGTGCAGCACAAGTAGTGGTTACCGATGTACCTGGCGAGCCCGGTTGGTATCGCGTTGGTCTTAGCGTACGGCCGCACTTCAAGTACATGGGCGCCGACTTCACCCTGTCGCTAGTCGGCAAGCTGGACAAGGAGTAAGCGCGGCTCATGGCTTACGGCAGCCTGTTCGAGCGCCTTGATGGTAGCGCCGAGTTGCGTGATGGCATCCCCAACGACGATGCCATCAGCGCCTCGGTGGCTGCGCACCTTAGCAAGATGCTCAGTACCCGTGCCGGCAGCGTGCAAGCGCTGCCGGATTACGGACTGCCAGACCTCAACGACATGCGCTTATCACTGCATGACTCGTTGCAGAAAGCCAGAGCAGCCATCGAGCGCTTCATCGAGGTCTACGAGCCCAGGCTCAGCCAGGTAAAAGTGCTGACCATGCCACGCGACCACGACCCATTGAACCTGTCATTTGCCATTGAGGGCACGCTAACACTGGACGGTATGCGGCAAGCCATCAGTTTTGCGGTACGCCTCGATGGTCGAGGTCAGGCGGTGGTCAAGTAACGCTGATGAAGATATCAAAGGCGCAGTAACCACAAGGAGATTCACATGTCAGGAAAACCCGCAGCCCGCCTAGGCGACCCAACCGCCTGCCCGCAAAAAGGCCACGGTACTAACCCGATTGTTACCGGTTCCGCCGATGTACTGATCGACGGCGTACCCGCTGCACGCATGGGCGATACCACTGCATGTGGCAGCAGCCTGGTTGACGGTGTAGCCAGCACGGTGCTGATAAACGGCAAGCCTGCTGCACTACTGGGCAGTACCGGAAATCATGGCAATGTCGTCATCGCAGCCTCTGGCACTGTGTTGATCGGCGGCTGACAGCTACCAGCGTGAGCAGTAAATCAGTGACGCTGCTTTGGGCAGATCACAAGGAAGCATTTTACGCACATCTCAAATACACGCCCCGCCGGGCGCGGTAAGACACCCGCTCTGGCTTTCGCCAGCGGCACGCTTATTGGGATGACTTTTGCAGTGGACTTATCGAGCAGTCGTTTATGAGCTTCAACCACTACTACCAAAGCGAACTCTCCGCGCTACGCCAGCAGGGCAAGCGCTTTGCCGAGCGCAATCCGGCGCTGGCGCCATTTTTGGGGCAAAGCGGTCGCGATCCTGACGTTGAGCGCTTGCTGGAAGGCTTTGCTTTTTTGACCGGCCGCTTGCGTCAGAAGCTGGATGATGAGCTGCCTGAGCTGACGCACTCGTTGATGCACCTGCTTTGGCCCAATTACATGCGCCCGCTGCCGGCGTTCAGCATGTTGCAGTTTGACCCGCTCAAGCGTCCCTCACCCATGCAGTTGGTACCCCGCAACACGCCGGTGGAATCCAAGCCAATCAAGGGTGTGACCTGTCAGTTTCGTACCGCTTTTGATACCGAAGTACTTCCGCTGGACATCAGCAGCCTGGATTACTCGGTTAAGGGCAGCGGTGCACTACTGGAGTTGAAATTGATGATGACCGCCGAGGGCAACCTTGGCGATCTGCGGCTAGATCGTTTGCGCCTGCACCTGGCCGGCGAAGGCTACATTAGCCAGATGCTCTACTTGCATCTGCTCTGCCATCTGGATGGCGTGGATCTGGTATTGCTCGATCATAACGGCAAACCGTTGCTGGATGATTATGGCTCACCACTGGGCTTGAAAAGGCTCACGTCGGCGCAGGTCAGGCCAGCCGGATTTGATGAAGAGCACGCGCTTATCCCCTACCCGGACAATACTTTCCGCGGTTATCGCTACTTGCAGGAATACTACGCCTTCCAGGAAAAATTCCTGTTTGTCGAAGTCAGCGGCATTGCCCGTTTTCAGCCAATGCCGACCGATCTGCTAAAGCGCGCCCGAGGCTTTGCCCTGCGCTTTGATATCCGCCAAATCGGCGCTCAGCGCATCAGCCCCAGCAAAGACAATGTGCGGCTGCACTGCACGCCGGTCGTTAACTTGTTCAGCCATGACGCGATGCCGATCCGCCTGGATGGAAGACAGGATCAGTACCTGCTGCGGCCCGCCGAGTTTCACGCCGATCACTGCGGCATTTTTTCGGTTGACCGGGTTACTGGTTGGAAGCCCGGCGGCATGGGTTATGAAGAATACGTACCCTTTGAATCTTTCGAGCACGACGCTAGCTTTGATAACCGAGAGTCCCGCCCGCACTACAGCCTGCGACAGTATCCATCGCTGCTGGGTGACGGCCAGGACACCTACCTAAGCTTTGGCCTGCGCAATATTGATCAGCATGAAACCCTATCGATCGAACTGACCTGCACTAACCAAGACTTGCCCCGGCAGCTCGCGCTCGGTGATATCTGCCGCCCCACCGAAGGCACACCGGAGTTTCTCAGTTTCCGCAACATCAGCACCGTCACGCCCAGCTACGCGCCGCCCCTACACCAAGACTTTCTCTGGAAATTGATCAGCAACATGTCGCTCAACTACCTGTCGCTGGAAGACGTCAACGCACTCAAGCTGGTGCTGGAAACCTACGATCTACCGCGCCATTACGATCAACATGCGGCCAAGGTCAGCAAGCGCCGACTGGAGGGGCTGAAGGCGGTGCGCCACGTTCACGTGGATCGTCTGCACCGAGGACTGCCGGTGCGCGGCATCAAGACCGAGTTAAGCATGGACCTGGACAGCTATCTGGGTGAAGGCGACATGTATCTGTTTGCCTCGGTACTCAACGAGTTCTTGTCGTTGTACTCCAGCCTCAATTCTTATCACGAACTTTCCGTCAACAGCATTCAAGGGGAGGTGTACCAATGGGCGCCGCGCATGGGCCAACAGCCCCTGTTCTGACCAGGATACAACGCGATATCCGTCAGTACAGCCTGTTTCAGGGTGTGCTGTTGGTACTCGAACGCCTGCAACTGGCGCATCCGGATCTCGACGATAGTGCGCTTTACGAGCGCCTGCAATTTGTTGCCAATCCGAGCATGGGCTTTCCCGGTTGCGACATTGAAGAAGTCGAGTTCATTCAGGACACCGACGGCCTGCGTGCGCGCATGCAGGTGAACCTGATCAGCCTTAGCGGCGCCAGCTCACCGCTGCCGGCCTTCTATAGCGAACAGGCTCTGGGCGACGGGCCTGACGGCAACATCACGCGCGAATTTCTTGACCTCTTTAACGACCGCCTGCAGCGGCTGCTGCTGCCGATCTGGCAGAAATATCGCTACCGCGCACGTTTCAGCAAGGGCGCACAGGACCCCTTCTCTGTGCAGCTACTGTCATTGGTTGGCCTGCGCCCGGACCGCATGGCTCAGGCGCCCGATCTCAACTGGAAGCGGCTGCTGCCCTATCTGGGTCTGCTGAGCATGCGCGCACAGTCGGCCGAACTAATCGAATCGGTACTGCGCTACTACTTTAAACACCCGGCCATGCACATTGAGCAGTGCATGCAACGCCGCGTCAGCATCCAGCCCGCGCAGCGCTGCCAGCTCGGTCAGGCCAACAGCACACTGGGTAGCGACCTGGTATTGGGCGAAGAAGTATTTGATCGCAGCGGAAAATTCCGCCTGCACATTCGCGAACTGGACTGGGATGGCTTCCACAGTTTTTTGCCACCGGGCAAACATTTTCAGCCATTGCGCTCACTGGTGCGTTTCACCTTGCGCGACCCGCTCGACTACGACATTCAACTGCATTTGCGTCAGGACGAAATCCGCGAACTGCGGCTTGGCGCAAGCAATCCCTGCCGCCTCGGTTGGACCAGCTGGCTTGGTCACGAGCAGGCACTGCCCACGGTAACCCTGGGCAACGGAACTCATTAAGGACTGATGACATGATGCAACTCGACCTACAACAACTGGTGCAGGCACTGGACGCAGCCAGCCGGCAAGACCTCGAAGCCGCTGCCGAGCGCTGCATGCAGCGCGGCGGCAACAAGGTACTGGTCGAAGACCTGTTGCTCGGCCTGTTGGAGCGTTCCGATGGCCTGCTCAGCCGCGCCCTGCAGGACGCAGAAATCGACTCCGGCAGTCTGGCCGAAACCCTGGTGCCGCGCGGCCAGAATGAGAGCAGCAGTAATCCGAGTTTTTCCGCCGAACTGGTGCAGTGGCTGCAGGACGCATTGCTGATCGCCAACCTTGAACTGGCCAGCAGCCGCATTGATCAGGCGGCACTGATTCTGGCGCTACTGCGCAATCCGATGCGCTACGCCGGCACGCCTTACCAGACAGTGCTAAGCGGTTTGAATGCCGAACGCCTGCGCGACTTCGCGCTCTCTCAGCAGAACACTGCAGGCAGCGAGCATGCCGCTACGGGTGAATCGGCCCTGCAACGCTTCACCCACAACTTCACCCAACAAGCGCGCGACGGCAAACTGGACCCCGTGCTCTGCCGTGATCAGTCGATCCGCCAGATGATCGATATCCTCGCCCGCCGCCGCAAAAACAACCCCATCGTGGTAGGCGAAGCGGGTGTCGGAAAAACCGCGCTGGTAGAAGGGCTGGCGCTACGCATCGCCAACAACACCGTTCCTGAATCGCTGCGCAATGTTGAATTACTGTGTCTGGATCTCGGCCTACTGCAGGCTGGCGCCAGCATCAAAGGCGAATTTGAACGCCGCCTGCAGGGCGTGATCGACGAGGTCAAAGCGTCGAGCAAACCTATAGTGCTGTTCATCGATGAGGCACACACGCTGATCGGCGCAGGTGGTCAGGCTGGCAGCGGAGACGCCGCCAACCTGCTAAAACCCGCCTTGGCGCGTGGCGAACTGCGCACCATCGCCGCCACCACTTGGAGCGAATACAAGAAATACTTTGAAAAAGACCCGGCGCTGGCCCGGCGTTTTCAGCCAGTCAAACTGCTCGAGCCCACTCCAGCCGAAGCCGTCACCATACTGCGCGGTTTGGCACCGGTGTATGAGCGCAGTCACGGGATTTATCTGCGTGACGATGCCGTGGTGGCGGCAGCCGAACTGTCGGCGCGCTATCTCGCTGGGCGGCAACTGCCAGATAAAGCCGTTGATGTGCTGGATACCGCTTGCGCCCGTGTGCGCATAAGTCTGGCAGCCGAGCCTTGCGCGCTGGAAGCGCTACGCGGAGAAATCGCCGAAGGTGAACGCCAACTGCAGGCGGTGCAACGCGACCTTGGCGCCGGATTGGAGATTGACCAGGCAGCATTGGACGCTCTGGAAACCCGCCTGCATGTGGCCCGCGACGAAGCCAGCGCGCTAGCACACCGCTGGCAGGTGCAACGTGAACTGGCCGAACGGCTATTGACGTTGCGCCAAGCGTGCGCCGAAGGTCGCGAAGCTGAAGTGGTCGATGCAGCGGTATTGCAAGAACACGAGCAGAGCCTGCAACAGGTGCAGCGCGAGCTGAGCCAGGCGCAAAGCCAGGAACGGCTGGTCAGCCATGAGGTGTGCCCACGCCTGGTCGCCGAGGTGATTAGCCACTGGACCGGCGTACCGCTGTCGCAACTGGCGCGCGAACACAATGCCAAGGTCACCGCATTCGCCGGTGATCTGCGCCAGCGTCTGCGCGGTCAGGAACCTGCCATCGCCGCACTGGATCGCGCCATGCGCGCCACCGCCGCTGGCCTGAATCGACCTGAAGCACCGGTGGGCGTCTTTCTGCTGGTAGGTCCCAGCGGCGTCGGAAAAACCGAAACCGCCCTCGCTTTGGCAGACCTGCTGTACGGCGGCGAGCGCTTCCTGACCACCATCAACATGTCCGAATTTCAGGAAAAACACAGCCTTTCGCGCCTGATCGGCGCGCCGCCCGGCTACGTCGGCTATGGCGAAGGCGGCATGCTGACCGAAGCCGTACGGCAAAAACCCTATTCGGTCATCCTGCTGGATGAGGTGGAAAAAGCCGATCCGGATGTGCTCAACCTGTTCTACCAGATCTTCGACAAAGGCATCGCCAACGACGGTGAAGGCCGTGAGATCAATTTCCGCAACACCCTGATTCTGATGACCTCAAACCTGGGCAGTGAGCAGATTGCAGCGCTCTGCGCCGATGGAGCTCAGCCCGATAGCGAACAATTGGAAGAGGCCATTCGCCCGGCTCTGGTCAAACACTTCAAAGCCGCCCTGCTCGCCCGCATGCGAATCGTGCCTTACTACCCGATTGCCGGCGAGATACTCGAAGAGCTGGTTGAACTGAAACTGCAGCGCTTTGCCGAGCGTTTGCAGCGCCGCCACCTCACCTTCAGCCATGATCAACAGTTGGTTACCCATTTGGCCGAACGCTGTTTGCGTGCAGACAGCGGTGCACGCTTGATTGATCAGTTGATCGACGAGCATCTGCAGCCACAGGTAGTTGATCGCCTGCTGGGTGCCATGGCCAGCGGCCAACGGTTGAGCAGCGCCAAAGCGACGCTGGGTAGCGCAGGAGCGATTGTCTGTGAGTTCGCTTAAGCTGCCCAGCCTGTTTGACCAATTGGCCCAGCCGCTGGTCTATGCCGAGTCGTTGCTGGCGCGCTTTAGCATCCTGGCCGCCAGCAACGACAGCCGTGCCCTGCAGCAACAGCTGGTCGCCGCTGCGGCTGATTTGAGCCACTGCCCACTCGCACAGCTTTATCTGCTAGACAAGACCCAGACCCAATTAACGCTCTGCGCAGAATGGCTCGATGGCGCGCCAATGGCCCGTGAAGAGTCGACCCTGCCGAGCGACTACAAAGACCAGCAACTGCTGCAATACTGCCTATTCCAGAATCAGGTGCTACACGTCAATTCGCTGGACAACAGCTTATACGCCACCCCTTTCCTGCCCGAGACCGACCGCAGTTGGCGCAGCCTGCTGTGCCTGCCGCTACATGACCGCGAGCAACATCTTGGCGGCCTACTGCTGATCGCCCAGCGCGATACTGAGACGCTGGACGCCTTTGCCGATTCACTGCGTCTGCTCGGCGACTTCGCCATGGGTCAGCTGCAACTGCTGCAGCGCCTGGACGACACCCCACCAAGCGCTCCGCCCAGTGTAGATAACACAGTCGGCCATGAGCGTGGTTATGGCCTGATTGGTGAAAGCCCCGTCATGCAGCGGGTGCACCGCCTGATCAGCAAGGTATTGCACAACCCCGTGAGCGTCATGGTGGCTGGCGAAACCGGAACCGGCAAGGAGCTGGTTGCCCGCGCCGTCCACGATTACGGGCTACGCCGCAGCAAACCTTTTATCGCGCAAAATTGCAGTGCGCTGCCTGAAGCCTTGCTGGAAAGTGAACTTTTTGGCTATGTCAAAGGCGCTTTTACTGGTGCCACGCAGGATCGCATTGGGCTGTTTGACGCGGCCAACGGCGGCACCCTGTTTCTTGATGAAATCGGTGACATGCCATTCGGTCTGCAAGCCAAAATATTGCGCGTATTGCAGGAAGGTGAGCTGCGCCCGCTGGGCAGCAACCGCACCCATAAAGTTGATGTACGCATCATCGCTGCCAGTCACCACGACCTACGCACCTTGGTAGACAAAGGCCAGTTTCGTGAGGACCTGTTCTACCGTCTTGGCCATTTTCCGATAGAGGTCCCGCCACTGCGTGAGCGCGGCGGCGACATTCAGTTGTTGGCCACCCGGTTTTCTGAAGAAGCCTGCCGCTTTTTGCAGCGTGAGCCCTGCCGTTGGTCAGACGAAGCGCTCGAACATCTCGCCGGCTACCACTTTCCCGGCAACGTGCGTGAACTCAAGGGGCTGATTGCTCGCGCGCTGTTGCTCTGCGACGGCAACGTGTTAATGCCCGAGCACTTCAGCCTGCCAGACAGCCCGCAACCCATTAACAGCCGCTCGTTACGCGAACGGCTTGAGCAGGTCGAACGCAACTTATTGCTCGACTGCCTGCGTAAAAATCAGGGCAATCAAACCAGCGCCGCCAGCGAGCTCGGTCTACCGCGCCGCACCCTGCTCTATCGCATGCAGCGACTGAACATCAATGCCGCCGACCTTAGACACAAGGAGCGAGCCCATGCTCAGACCCGCTAACCGGGCCCCTTTAAAACCAACCAATACGCTCAAGATCGAAGGAATTATGGATATGACGGCACCTGCTACTCGCTGCCTGCTGGCTCTTGCATTAACAGCCCTGCTGGTCGGCTGCGCTGGCAACCACAAGTTTGACGACGATGAGTATCGCCCCCTGGGTGATCCCAAGACAGTAAGCCGCGACGCCTAGTCGCAAGGAGCATTAACGCAATGGAACTGGTCTTCGATGTTGTCAGTGCGCAACAATTTGAACCGGGTGTGCCCAACAGCAAAACCTTCCGTCAGGCTGGCGGCATTATTGGCCGTGGGGATGATTGTGATTGGGTAATACCCGACCGCAAGCGCATTGTGTCAGGCCGACATGCTGAGGTGAGCTTCCACAACGGTGTGTTTTACCTTACCGACACCAGCAGCAACGGCATTCTGTTCAAGGATACCAAGACCCCGCTGCCCAAGGATAAACCGCAGGCCATCGAGCATGGACAGGTTTACTGCTTTGGCGAGTTCGAAATTCGAGCTCGCTTAGCGCAGGACCCGAGCGTATTCGCGGAGCCAACCGATCCGCTTGAACAGCCGGAAAACCTAATCCCTGACGACGCTTTTCTTGACCTCGATCCGCTCAACGCCATGGATCAACCTGAGCAGGCCTACCGCGGCAACGACGATTTCGCGCTGCTCAATCAGCCTCCGCCAGGTTATGCCGATCAGCGCGCGGACTACGCCCGGGTCGATATGGAGAGCCTGCCGATTCCCGAGCTACGCCAGCCAGAGCAGCCTCCTGCACCCGTCAAACCCACCACCACACTGTTAGCACCCGGTTTCTGGGATAGCTTCGCCAAGGCGCTAGGGATGGATTTAGGGGGGCTAACTGAAGCGGAGCGCGAGCAACTCGCACTCAAGAGCGCCACCCTGTTGAAGCAAAGCATGGGGCAGCTGCGCCAGAACCTGCATACCCAAGCCAAACTTAAACACGATCTGCAGTTGTCCGCCGAAAACCAGACCAGCCACCCACTGGCCCAGGCGCCGGACAGTGCAGCAGCGCTAAGCCAGCTGCTAAGCAACACCCGCAGCGACGAGTCCGCTCATCAATTGCTGTCCTCTGCCTTTAGCGAGCTGCAATCGCATCAGGTGGCTTTGGTTGCCGCCAGCCGGTCGGCGACCAAGGGCGTGCTAGAGCAACTGGCGCCAGAACAACTCAAGCTACGTTTTGACCAGGATGGCAGCGGCTCCTTGTTAAATAGCGCTGGCGGCCGCTGGCGCGCCTATAGCCGTTTGCATCAAAACCTGCAGCGTGATGAGCAATGGCACAAAGAGTTGTACTCGCCGGCCTTCACCCAAGCCTATCAGGATCAGTTGCGCCTGATTGCCTCTCTCAACAGTTCATATCAAGGATGATCGCTATGTTTTTATCATTCATTAACCGCTGCCTGCTCGGCTCACTCTGTGCCCTCGTGATCAGCGGCTGCTCCAGCCTCTCGCCTTACTCGGATATGACCAAGGTTGATCTGACCCTGCAAGGCAGCGAGCGTTTGAACCCCGACATCAACGACCGTCCTTCGCCCATCGTGCTGCAATTGATTGAGCTAAAGAATCCGGTCGCCTTCGAGCACGCCGACTTCTTCTCTCTGTACCAGCGCCCGCGTGAAGTACTGGCCCCCGACCTGGTGGCAATGGAGGAATTGGAACTGCGTCCGGGTGAAGAGCGCAGCTATAAGTTGTCCGCTTCACCAGAAAGCCGCTATTTAGCAGTGCTCGCCGCCTATCGTGATCTGCCAAAAGCGCAGTGGCGCATCGTAGTACCGCTACACAGCGAGGAACGCAATCCGGTCGCCCTGTTACTTGATGAGCACGGTATCAGCGCGCTGGATTCCAGCAAGGATGAGGATTGAAGCATGAGCATGCCAAAAGTGGTCTGGCAGGAGGGCATGTTGCTGCGTCCTCAGCACTTTCAACAGAATGACCGGTATTACGATCAACAGCTAAAAAGCCGTACACAGAAGCTGATCAGCCATGCGTGGGGCTTCTTCAGTCTGGAAATAGACGCGCAGTTTCTCAATATGGGTAAGCTGGTGATCAGCCACGCCAGCGGCGTGCTACCGGACGGTAGCCTGTTCGACATTGGCAATGAAAAAGAACCCCTGGCGATCGATGTACCGCCCAACACCAGCAGCACGCCGGTGTATTTGGCGCTACCGCTGGTTACCAGCAATCACGTAGACACCCGTCGCCCCAACCAACGGGATGTACTGGCGCGCTACACCGCCCACGAAACCGAAGTGGCGGATTCTAACGCCGGCGACAGCAGCGCCAGTCAGGTCAGCTGTGCTCAGCCAGACTTTCGCTTGTTGCTGGGTCAGCATCCGAATGAGCAAGCCTTCGTGCGACTGCAAATTTGTGAAGTCCAGGACAGTACGCCGGATGCGGTGATCAGCCTGAATCCAGAGTATGTGCCAACCTACCTGCACACCCACGCCAGCAGCTATTTATTATCTTGTTTGAAAGAGGTGGTAAGCATGCTTGCCCATCGCGGCGACATGCTGGCCGAGCGCATCCGCGCCACCGGCAAGATGGGCAGCTCTGAGGTCGGCGACTTTATGATGTTGCAGTTGATTAACCGCAGCGAACCGGTGCTGCGACATCTACTCAAACTGGAGCAGGTTCACCCGGAGCAGATCTATCGCGAGCTGTTGGCGCTACTCGGTGAGCTGTCGACCTATTCCAGCGAAAGTAAAAGACCCAAACACGATAGCTATTACCAGCACAGTGACCAAGGCCAGAGCTTTCGCAAACTGATGGACGCGATTAGGCAGGTGCTGTCGATGGTGCTGGAACAACACGCCGTCGAGTTGCCGCTGCAGGAACGTCAATACGGCATAAAAGTGTCGCCGATCAACGATCCCAAGCTACTCGGCAGCGCCTCCTTTGTACTGGCCGCCAGCGCGCAGTGCGATTCTGAAGAACTGCGTAAACGCCTGCCCGCACACCTTAAGGTCGGCGCAGTGGAACGTATTCGTCAGCTGGTCAATCTGCATCTGCCGGGCATCAAGGTCAAACCGCTACCCGTCGCCCCACGGCAGATTCCGTTCCACTCCAGCAAAACCTATTTCGCCCTCGAGTTCACCTCGGAAGAGTTGGCACAACTGGAGCGTTCCGGTGGTTTCGCCTTCCACGTGTCAGGTGAAATCAGCGGGCTGGATCTCGCGTTCTGGGCCATCAGGAGCTAAGCAAGATGATCAAGGAAATGGAATACAGTCAGGATGACAAAACGGTCATCCTCAGCCGCCAGGGCCATAGCCCGGCCAATAGCACGCTGACCGACTTTGCCGCCCCGCCACGCTATGAAAAGCTCGAAGAGCGCATGGTCTACGCCGCACGGGTAAAACCCGCCGAGCAGTCACATCAAGGTTTGAATCCCTTGGTTGGCATGGCAACCAGCCTGCTTTCCGAAATTGTCCGACTAAAACACAGCCACCAATCCGAAGACCTCTATCTACTGAAAGAGCGTTTAGCCAGCGAGATTAAGCTGTTTGAGCACCGCGCAATGCAAGACAGCACCGACAGTGGACAGGTCATGGGCGCGCGCTACGTGCTTTGCACCGCACTCGACGAAGCCGTAGTCACCACACCTTGGGGTAACGAAAGTGAATGGTCGCAGATGAGCCTGCTGAGCAGCTTTCACAACGAAACCTTTGGCGGCGAAAAGTTCTTCATTCTGCTCGACCGCCTGGCGCGTAACCCCGTCAAGCACCTCGACATGTTGGAGCTAATGTATGTCTGCCTGTCGCTCGGTTTTGAAGGCAAGTATCGCGTACTGCCACGCGGCTTGCTGGAACTGGAAAATATCCGCGACAGTTTGTTCCGGCAGATCCGCCAGATTCGCGGTGATGTGCCACGCGAGATATCGCCCCACTGGGAAGGGCTCAAAGGGGAAGGTCGACGGCTAGTGCGCTACGCGCCCTGGTGGCTGGTAACCGCACTCACACTCACCTGTCTGGCCGTTACCTATGCGGGATTTGCCTGGGTGCTTGATCAGCAGCGCGACGCTGTTATGCCGCCTTATCTTAGTGAAAGCGCCCAGACAACAGCGGCGCCACCGGTAGCAGGGAAGAATGCACAATGAAGGGATTCGGACGGAAAGTCGCAGCCGCGCTGCGTAAAACCTGGGTATGGACATTGCTCTGCGTGCTACTGCTGGCACTGATTATCTGGACCGCAGGTCCGGCGCTGGCGATCAGCGATTACCGCTTCTGGCAATCTGCCGGTAGCAGGTTGCTAAGCATCAGCGTGCTGTTCCTGGCTTGGGGCCTAAGCATGGTGTTCTTCAACTGGCGCCGCGACAAGCGCAAAAAGGCCGAAGAGAATGACCAGCAAGCGCAAGAGCGCATTCGCCGCGAAGAGCAGATCGTTGAGCAGCAACTAACGCTGCACGAACGCTTCCGTCAGGCCATGCGCACCCTACGCACCTCTAGTTTGTACCGCGGTCGCAGCGAGCGCTGGAGACGTGACCTGCCTTGGTACTTGTTGCTAGGGCCTGAATCCAGTGGCAAGACGAGCCTGCTTGACTACTCCGGCCTGGAATTTCCGCTCAACAAGAGCGCCGAGCAACGCATGACTCGAAGCCTAACCGGCACCGATTATGCCGACTGGTACTTTGCCGAGCACGCGGTGATCATCGATACCGCCGGCCGCTACCTGACCCAGCCTGACAGCGAACTCAACGCACTAGGCTGGCACACCCTGCTTAAGCTGCTACGCCGTCGCCGGGGCAAGCACCTCAATGGCGTGCTGGTGACCCTGCCGAGCGACTTGCTGCTCAGCGGCAATGAGATGGAACTGGAAGCACTGGCACGGCAAACCCGGCAGCGGCTGCTGGATGTCAACCAGCAGCTCGGCGTCGATGTGCCCGTTTATCTGGTACTCAGCAAGGCAGACCAAATCCTCGGATTTGATGAATTCTTTGATCACCTAAGCCAAGAGGAAAGACATCAGGTCATGGGCGCCAGCTTCAACAAGGAGCAAGACGGCACCGACACCAAAGTAGTCCGCGCCGAATTCGACGCTCTGCTGCAGCGCCTGAATAGCCAGATCATCCCTCGTCTGCATCTGGAGCGCGACAATCAACGGCGTGGCCGCATTCTCGACTTTCCGCATCAGTTAGGCAGCCTTGGCGAGCACCTCGGCTTGTTCATCGAGCTGGCGTTTGCCGGCAACCGTTACCAGCGCGTTACCCAGCTGCGTGGCTTTTATCTGACCAGCGCACCGCAGCTGCAGGGTGCGCACGATCCTATGCAGAGTGAGTTCAGCCGAAATCTGGGTATGCCCGCCCCGCCGCTGCCGGCCTACCATCGCCAGCAAGGTTATTTTATTCAGCGCTTGCTCAATGAAGTGATCTTCCCTGAATCGGCGCTAGCCGGATTGGATGAACGGGAAGTTAAACGCCTGCATCGCCGCCAACGGATCCTCTACGCTGCCGCTTTTGCTGGTTTGACGATCCTCGGCACCAGCTGGGCCTTGGCCTTCTCGGCCAACCATGACCGCTTTGAACAGCTGCGCCAACTCAGCGAATACTTCGACGGCAAACCCGGCAGCATCAGCGCGCACAGCAATGCGCCACAGCTGCTCAAGCAACTGGATACCCGCTACGCCGCGACCTTGGTCTTCCCACCACGCGAAGATGTGCGCTGGCATGAGAAGGCAGGCCTCTATCCCGGTGAGCAGGTTAATCCTGATCTGGATGCAGCCTATCAGCAGGCGTTGAAGCAATATCTGTTGCCCTTGGTAGCCAAGCAGCTGGAAGCGCAGATTCGAAACGACATGCACGACCGCGAACTGCTACTGGGTAGTCTGCGCGCTTACTTGATGTTGAACATAGAGGAGCGCCGCGACCCAGCCTATCTGCAAGACTGGATGGCCGATGAATGGTCGCTGCGCTACGCCAATAACAACGCTGTGCAAAGCAGTCTGGGTGATCATTTCGAGCGCCTGCTGGACTCCAATTTTGCGGCATACCCCCTGAATACCCGTTTGGTAGCCGATGCACGTCAGCAGCTGCGGGGCGAATCGTTGGCCAGCGTCATCTATCGTATGTTGCGTGAACAAGCACGGCGCTTACCCGAATACCGTATGGATCAGCACATGGGGCCGCAGGCACTGTTGCTGACTGCACGTAGCAACAGTATTCCCGGCTTTTACACCAAGAGCGGTTATGAGCAAATGTTCCTGGCGCAAGGTGCGGACCTGGTGCGCAACATGCTCAAGGACAACTGGGTACTGGGTAATAGTGAGGCACTTAGCCCACGCGACCTGGCCCGCCTGAGCAAGGAGATGGAAGCACTTTACTTCCAGGATTACGCCGACCAGTGGATCAACGCCATCGCAAAGCTGCAGCTCGAACCACTGGGCGCAACTGGAGCTGGCGCCGAGAAGCTATCCGGGCTGGCCGCGGCCAATTCACCGATTACCCGGCTATTGCAGGAAGTGCGTGAAAACACCCTGTTTACCCCGCCAGAGATACCTGAAATCCCGGATGAAGTAGGCAATATTGGTAATTCGCGCCGGGCCCGGCAGCTGCAGAAAGTCGCCGAATTAGGTGTGGAAGCAGCGGCCGATCAAATCACCCAAACCGCTGGTCAAGCGGCCTTGCAGCAGCGTTTCAGCAATCTGCACCAGTTGCTCGACGCTGACGGCAATCCCGGCCCGCAACTGGCCAACGCATTGCAGGCCATGGGTGCGCTGCAGATGCAACTGGCACAACTAGCCAACTCCAGCACACCCCAGCAGGATGCCTTCGACATGGCCAAGTCGCGCATGCAAGGGCAACGCGACGCCATTAACCAGGTGCGCAGTAGCGCCGGCAACCTGCCCAGCCCGGTCAGTAACTGGGTTTCTTTGATCGCCGAAGATGGCTGGATGCTGGTGCTTTCAGACGCTCATCAGTATCTCAATCAGCGCTATCGCAGCGAACTATACAGCGCCTATCGTACTTCACTGCGTCAACGCTATCCGTTTGCTACCAATACCGACAGCGACGTTGATCTCGCCGACTTCCGTGCCTTCTTCAAGGAACAGGGCATTGCCGACGCTTTCTTCGAACGCTATCTGTCACCTTTCGTCAGTGGCTCCGCCGGCAAGTATCAGCTGCGCCGGGTAGATGGCCGTGCGCTGCCGATCTCCCGCGAGTTTCTCGGGCAGATGACCCGCGTGCAAACCATACGCCGCAGCTTCTTTGCAGAGGATCCGAACGAGCCGAGCATTTTGTTCAAGCTTGAGCCCTACTCGCTCGACTCCAGCCTAGGCCGCGCCAGCTTTCGCTATGGCAATCAACAAATGGAATATCGCCACGGGCCCATAGTACAAAGCTCATTCCGCTGGCCATCGCGCGCGGAGGAAGAGCGCATCAGTCTGGTAGTAGAAGATCTGGGTGGTCGCCGCATGGGCATGGAACAACGTTCAGGCACCTGGTCACTTTTTCGGCTACTGGATCAAATGGAGGTCGATTACCACACCGACCGTGACGTATTGCTGCTCAAAGCCAGCTTGGGCGGTCTGCGCGCCAACTACTTGCTGCACAGCCAACGTGCGCCCAATCCTTTCGACGTCTCGGTACTGCGAGGCTTTGAATTGCCAGCGAGGCTGTAATGGAAGTACTGCAAAGCTGCTGGAGGAGCGCCGCGCGCACCGACAGAGGCAAAGTACGTGAACGCAATGAGGACTCCGTGCTGGACCAACCAGAACGCGGCGTATGGCTGGTCGCCGATGGCATGGGCGGCCACCAGAACGGTGCACTGGCCAGCCGCCTGATCGTAGAAGAAATTGCCGAGCTGGAGCTCGGCGGCAACCTTGACCAACAGGTACGCAGGGTGCGCCAGGCTCTGCATGTGGTGAATCGCCGGCTTGGCCATGAAGTGACGGTGACGGCTGACCAACCGGATGCCGTCATGGGCAGTACCGTGGTCGCACTGCTCGGTAACCAGGAGCGCGCTGTTTGCCTGTGGGCCGGGGACAGCCGCTGTTATCTGTGGCGCAACCAACGGTTATATCAGCTGTCGCGTGATCACTCATTAATGCAGCAGCTGATTCACGAAGAGCAGGTTGATCCGCTGGAGGCTGCACGCCATCCCGCTGCCAACGCACTGACTCGCGCAGTCGGTGCGCATGAGCGCCTGGTGCTGGATATCCTCGAATTCAGCGTGCAACCCGGCGACACCCTACTGCTATGCAGCGACGGCCTCTACCAATCGGTATCCACCGGTATTCTCAGCCATGCCCTGGGTTTGATCTCGCCCGAAGCAGCAGTCGAATACTTATTTTCACACGCCCTTTCCGGCCCCGCACGCGACAACATCAGTGCGGTGGTTATGCGTAGATGATGCACAAGGAGCAATCAATGGATTCTGCAGTGGATACCCCTGCTAGCCCAGCTGGTACTCAGGTCGCTGGCAAACCCGCAAAACCCACCTTGCCCGCGGTCAGGCAAGGTGGCGAACTACCGACGGTGCTGAGTAACCGCTACCGCATTGAGCGTCTGCTCGGCGTGGGTGGTATGGGCGCCGTTTACCGTGCCCGTGACCTGTTACGCGAGCAATACGGTGATCCCGATCCTTACGTTGCGTTGAAAACCCTGAACGAAGAGTTTGCCGAGTACCCCGACGCCAACGCCCTGCTTTACAGCGAGTTTGCGCTTACCAGCCGCTTGCGCCACAGCAATGTTATTCGCTTCTATGCGTTCAACGTAGATAGGGTCAGCCAACGCGCCTTCATGACCATGGAGATGCTCAAAGGCCCGACGCTGGATCAGCTAATCAGCGAACGCACTGAGGGCTTGAATTGGCATGAGTTGCAGCAAATCGCCATACCACTGCTCGAAGCTCTGCATGCCTCGCACAGCGTTGGCGTTTTGCACGGCGACATCAAACCCAGCAACGTCATACTCACCGCTGACGGTTTGCGGCTGTTTGATTACGGCCTAGGACAACCCGTACAGGGCCTGTTGCCGGGGCTACCGCGCCTGAGTCGTAAGCGTATTGCGGCCTGGACGCCCCGTTACGCCGCACTGGAACTGCTTGAAGGTGGCCCGCTGACCGAAGCTGCAGATCTGTATGCCGTCGCGGTGATTTTGTACGAATTGAGTAGTGGCCATCATCCCTACAGCCGGTTGACCGCCAAGCAAGCAAAATGCATGGACCAAGGCGGCACACTAAACAAGCCTGAGAACCTGCCAAGCAACTGTTGGCCAGCGTTAAAGGCCGCTCTGGCATTTGACGAAGAACAGCGAAATACCACGGTGGCCCAGCTGCTAGCCTGCTTCAGTTTTAAGCCAACCAGTCTGTTGCAGCGCTTGTTTGGCCACGCCGGCTAGCGCAATACAGGATACTCATACATAACAAAAACGCCCCGCAAATAGGCTTTGCGGGGCGTCTTGGTGTCACCCGAAAAAAACTGATTAGAGCGCGAGTTCGCGGTTCGACGCTTTAATGAATTCTTTTTTCAGCTCTTCAAACGTGTGAACTGCGGGGAACTGCGGAAATTCCTCGATCACATTGTCAGGCGCGTGGAACAAGATACCCGCGTGAGCTTCCGAGAGCATAGTGGTGTCGTTGTAGGAGTCGCCGGCAGCGATGATGCGGTAGTAAATGCTCTTCAGTGCAACCACTGACTGACGCTTAGGATCTTTCTGGCGCAGTTGGTAATCCACCACACGGTCATTCTCATCGGTAATCAAGCGATGGCACAGCAGCGTGGGGAAGCCCAGCTGGCGCATTAACGGCTGTGAAAACTCATAGAAGGTGTCAGACAGGATCACCACTTGAAAACGCTCGCGCAGCCAGTTCACAAATTCAACGGCGCCGTCCAGCGGCTTGAGCGTGGCAATCACTTCCTGAATATCGGCTAGCTTGAGGCCATGCTTGTGGAGAATCGACAGGCGCTGCTTCATCAATACATCGTAATCAGGGATATCTCGGGTGGTCGCCTTGAGTTCTTCGATGCCGGTCTTCTCGGCAAAGGCAATCCAGATTTCGGGGACCAATACGCCCTCAAGGTCAAGGCAAGCAATTTCCACGTAACTCTCCTGATTAGGGTAATTTCAATGCCGCACAATTTACCGGCAAGCGCTTCAGGGCGCAACGACAAAGCCCATTCAGCCGCGCTGCACATAACATAAGCGCATAAAAGTATAACTAAATAAAAGAGGATGGACTAAAGCCCCTTTGTTAAACTTTCCGTCCATAGAACGGTGAACAATACAGACACCGCGGGATAAAGAGCCTGATGCCCATGACCACATTTAATACCGCACAACTTGCTGTCGATTACGCTAACGAATCGCCGCAAAAAATCCTTGAACTGGCCTTGCAACACTTCGACAACCTCTGGCTGTCCTTCAGTGGTGCCGATGACATAGTCGTACTCGACATGGCCTGGAAAATTAACCCCAATATCAAAGTATTCACTCTGGATACCGGCCGCCTGCACCCGGAGACCTACCGATTCCTGGAGCAGGTACGTAAACATTACGGTATTCAGATCGAAGCACTGTCACCTGATTACCAGCAGCTGGAAGGCTACGTGCGCGAAAAAGGCCTGTTCGACTTTTACGAGAGCGGACATGGCGAGTGCTGTGGCATCCGTAAAATCGCCCCGTTACGTCGCAAGCTAAGCAATGTGGACGCCTGGATTACCGGTCAGCGCAAAGACCAGAGCCCAACCCGCGCAGACGTGCCGGTTATCGAACAGGACGCTGCGTTCTCAACGCCTGAACACACCTTGATCAAGTTCAACCCCCTGGCCAGCTACAGCAGCGAAGACGTGTGGAATTACATCCGCATGCTGGAGATCCCCTATAACCCGCTGCACGAAAGGGGCTTCGTTAGTATCGGTTGTGAGCCCTGCACCCGCCCCGTGCTGCCCAATCAGCATGAACGTGAAGGACGCTGGTGGTGGGAAGAGGCAACGCAGAAAGAATGCGGCTTGCATGCTGGTAATCTGATCGCCAAGTCTTAGCGCTAACGCTAGACACAAAAACGCCGGAGCATCACACTCCGGCGTTTTTCATGCTGCAACACTGCGCTTAAAGCACCGGCAGCTCTATCTCGGCGAACAACTCCTCCAGCTCCATCCGGTTACTGCATTGCAACGCGCGGCCAATCATTTCGCGGTTCAAATGGGGGGCGAAGGTTTCGATAAAGTCGTACATAAAGCCCCGTAAGAAAGTGCCACGCCGGAAACCAATCTTGGTCACGCTGGCTTCAAACAGCTTGCTGGCATCGATCACCACCAAATCCGCATCAGCCACGGGGTCAACCGCCATATGCGCTACGATGCCGACACCGAGACCCAAGCGCACGTAGGTTTTGATTACATCCGCATCAGCCGCAGTAAACACCACCTTGGGTGACAGGCCCCGGTTACTGAAAGCCTCGTCCAACTTGGAACGCCCAGTAAAACCGAACACGTAAGTCACCAGCGGGTGCTCCGCCAGCTCTTCCAGCGTCAGTTCAGTAATATTTGCCAGTGGATGCCCCTTGGGCACAATCACACAGCGATTCCACCTATAACAGGGCATCATCACCAAGTCGGAAAATAGCTCCAACGCCTCGGTGGCAATGGCAAAGTCTGCGGTGCCGTCCACTGCCATTTCACAGATCTGCATCGGCGTGCCCTGATGCATGTGCAGTGAAACGTCGGGGTAACTGCTGATAAACTTCTTGATGATCGGCGGCAAGGCATAACGCGCTTGAGTGTGGGTGGTGGAGAGCGTTAGCGTGCCCTTGCGTTCGTTGCTGAACTCCTGGGCGATCTGCTTAATGCTATCGACCTTGCGGAGTATTTCGCCAGCGGTCGCAATGATACTTTCGCCTGCGAGAGTGATGCGCGTCAGGTGCTTACCGCTGCGCGAGAACACCTCTACTCCAAGCTCGTCTTCTAGCAACCGAATCTGCTTGCTGATACCGGGTTGTGAGGTATACAGGCTCTGCGCCGTGGCGGATACATTGAGATCGTGGTGGGCCACTTCCCAGATATAGCGCAGTTGCTGCAGCTTCATTGTAGGTATTCCTCTGTATGAACCAGCGACTCGAGTAAGAGACGCCTGCTTGGTCTTGGACGTGACACCGTAAGGCGGTGCTGCTGAGGTATTTCAGCAGCCGCTCCGGGGTAGACCGCTTATAACCAGATTAGTTGTTATTCGTCTTAGGTTAGACGATAAAATCCGGCTAATACAGAAAAGTTTAAAAATGCTGACAAACAACCTGATTCAGGTCAGACCAAAAGAAAGATCACCTATAAATCAGATAGTTAAAAAGAAAACCTCAATTAGACTTCGGGGTCTGGAGGTTGCTTATTCCGTGGGGTACGTGGCCAGTCGGTACCACACCGACCGCTCGTTGGCAGTGGCCCTCCTGATCATCAAAGAACAGATCGGCACCAAAGGCCTGTAGAAACTCCGATTTATCCAAACCACCAAGAAACAGTGACTCGTCCAGACGAATATCCCATTCACGTAGGGTGCGTATCACCCGCTCGTGCGCTGGCGCGCTGCGGGCAGTGAACAAGGCCGTACGAATGGGGCAGCGTTCCTCTGCAAACTCGGTCTGAATTTTGTTGAGAGCAGCCAGAAAAGCCTTGAAAGGCCCGCCACCCATTGGCTGTCTCGCGGCAGCCTGCTCGCTGGCCTGAAAGGCCGCCAAACCATCGCGCTGAAATACCTGCTCCGACTCATCAGAAAACAACACGGCATCGCCATCAAAAGCGATTCGCAGCTCATCGCGGGTTTCACGACGAAGGCCTGAAGGAAGAATGGTCGCGGCGGCAAAACCGGCATCCAGCGTTGCGCGCACGTCTTCAGCGTGGGTAGACAGAAACAGGTGGCAGCCAAAAGCAGGAATATAGGTGAAGGGGCTGCGACCACCGGCAAACGCCGCGCGGGTAATGCCCAATTGATAGTGCTGGATCGAGTTAAATACCCGCAGGCCCGTGTCCGCGCTATTACGCGATAGCAGTACCACCTCTACCCTGCTATCACCCTCAAGCAAGCTATTGATGTGCAATAGCTTTTGCACCAGCGCGAAAGCCTCGCCGGGTTCTAGCGGCGAGTCCTCTCGGGCTATCTGATACTTGCGATACGCTTCCAGCCCTTCACTTTCATAGACCTGATGGCTTTCATCCAGATCAAACAGCGCTCTCGATGAAATGGCGATGACCAGTTTGTCACCGAGTAGCGCGGGCATGGGCGTCCTTATTTAGCTTGGTCAGCGTTGAGATAACCGTTCTGGATGAACGTTAATTGATCCAACAATGCCTCGGTTTTGGGCATGCTGCAACCGGCGGCCTTGGCCTGGCTCAGCATTTCACCGTACAGGCTGTCGAGCTCCATCGGCCGTTTGTGTAACCAATCGTGATACATGCTGGGATGATAGTCCGGCATCATCGCCGTGCCAGCGAGGAGTTTCTGACCGATGCCATCCGGCATCTCTACTCCGCACGCCTTGGCTGCGCTGATCACCTCCTCCATCATGTCGCCAATCACTTTGCGGCTGGCATCGCTGGCCAGCAGCGCCTTGGTACCGGCATTCAATACCACAGAGGTGCCGTTGAACGGCGCGTTCCACACCAGTTTCTGCCAGCGCGCCGCATCCACGCCCGGCAAAATGCGCGTAGGAATGCTGCCAGATTTGAGTAATTCTGCGCCTTCCTCAAGCAGCGCCTGTCGCGCGTCACCCGCAGCTGGGCCGGAGTGATAGCCAAGATCGATCATGCCGTTGAATTGGTGCTTGATCAGGCCCGGCCCCTCTCGGAAGAGACAGACGTAACACAGGCCACCAATAAGATGAACGCTGTCAGGTAGGAAGGGGCGCAGTTTGTCTTCGTTATTCAAACCATTCTGCAGCAGTACTACTTTGGCATCCGGTTTGGCTGCCTTCGCGATCAGCTCGCCCAAATCGTTACTCGTCGCCTTGGCGCCAACCAGGATCCAATCGCAGGGGGGCATGTCGGCCGCGTTCTTGTAGGCCTGAACCGGGTGCAGGTGCAGTTGCTCATTGACCAAGCTGTTCACGGTAATGCCGTTCTCGACCACCGCGTCGTACTCGCTGCGCAGGAGAAAGTGCACATCGTTGCCGCCCTTTGCCAACATGGCGCCGTAAAAGCCGCCGATGGCGCCGGTGCCGATAATGCCGATGCGCGGTTTGTTGTTTTCCATACGAGCCTCATTTGAGCGATGTTTTATTGGTGTGCGCTGATGGTAATGGCCGAAGCAGCAGCAAGACAGTCAACAACACGACAAAGCCAAGCACCAATCGGAAAATAGTCAGCATAGCTGCTTATTAATTTTGTTTTTCAGGGTAATAGACAGTTGCGGGGTAGCCTAAGCGAGCAAGCTTGATTAAGCTGTGGAACTCTTTTTAAACGGCCGCAGCCAATTGCAGCCGGCACGACTTCCGGGATAAACGATGGCCGATTTACCAATTGATGATCTAAACGTCACCTCCAACGAAATTCTTATCAGCCCTAAACAGCTGAAAGCCAAAATTCCGATGAGCGAAGCGGCGCAGAAAACCGTGGTTGAAAGCCGCCAGGTGATCCGCGACATTCTTGATGGTAAGGACCACCGCCTGTTTATCGTGATCGGCCCTTGCTCTATCCACGACATTGCAGCAGCCAAGGATTACGCGGCGCGCCTCAAGGTGCTGGCTGAGGAAGTAAAAGACACCATTTATTTGGTTATGCGCGTGTACTTCGAGAAGCCGCGCACCACCGTAGGCTGGAAAGGTCTGATTAACGATCCTTACCTCGACGACTCTTTCAAAATTGAAGACGGCCTGCATATCGGTCGTCAACTGCTGCGTGACCTCGCAGAAATGGGTTTGCCTACTGCCACCGAAGCACTTGATCCGATCTCGCCACAGTATTTGCAGGACCTGATTTCCTGGTCAGCCATTGGCGCTCGTACTACTGAGTCACAGACCCATCGCGAGATGTCGTCTGGTTTGTCTTCTGCTGTGGGTTTCAAGAACGGTACTGACGGCGGCCTCTCGGTTGCCATCAATGCGCTGCAGTCAGTGTCCAGCCCGCACCGCTTCCTGGGCATCAACCAGCAGGGCCAGGTTTCTATCGTCACCACTAAGGGCAACCCTTATGGTCACGTGGTGCTGCGCGGCGGCAATGGCAAACCTAACTACGATTCGGTCAGTGTTGCGCTGTGTGAAAAGGACCTGGAAAAAGCCTCGATCGCACCTAACATCATGGTCGACTGCAGCCACGCCAACTCCAACAAAGATCCCGGCCTACAGCCACTGGTTATGGATAACGTGGCAAACCAGATTCTGGAAGGCAACAATTCGATTATTGGCCTGATGGTAGAGAGCCACATCGGCTGGGGCAGCCAGTCGATCCCCAAAGATCTCTCGCAGCTGCAGTATGGCGTGTCGGTTACCGATGCCTGTATCGATTGGGACACAACCGTTACCAGCGTGCGCAGCATGAACGAGAAACTAAAAGATGTGCTGCCTAAACGTAACCGAACAATCGCTTGATTCATAGCGGTTGCAGCAACCATAAAAAAACCGCCATTTGGCGGTTTTTTTATGCATCAAGATTTGTGCGAGAAAGCTTATTCGGCGTTAGCTGACTGGCGATCCATATACCATTCAACGTAAGAGCATGACGGTATTACCGTGTAGCCGTGGTCTTCTGCATAACGCAGGGCATGCTCGGTCAACTGCGCCGCTAACCCCTTGCCCCGCAATTCATTAGGCACGAACGTGCGATAGATATCGAGCGTCTGCTTCCCCAAATCCATGTAGGCCAAATAAGCCTTTGCGCCCTCAACAACAACATAGAACTGCTTGCCTTCCTGATCGTGCTGGATGGTGGCGTTCGTATTCATTGTCAGTCTCCCAGGCTGCTGTATGTGCAATACACGAGTTATCCACTATAGACGTTGTTCGGGCGGAATGATTCCAACCCGAACAAAAAATAGTCGGGCATCAAGCCGGTGGATTAACCCCTACCCCCATCAACATGAGCACAGCGATGGATAGCAGACAGGCGATAACCGGAATAACCACCGTAACCACAAAGAGATTCTTATAAGCTTCTTTGTGGGTAAGGCCCATGATCATCAGGGTCGCGATCACCGCGCCGCAGTGCGGTAACGAATCCAGGCCGCCGGCAGCAATAGCTGCAATACGGTGCAGAATTTCCGGCTCAATCCCCATCTCCAGATATTTTGGAGCCAAGGTCTGCATGAATATTTGCAGACCACCGGAGGACGAACCGACAATCGCAGATACCACGCTAACCGACGCAAATACGGACAGCAGAGGCGGCATATCTACGTTAAGGATCCACTGCGCGAAATGAGCAAATCCAGCAGTCTGGGTTACCACACCACCAAAACCGATAACCGCAGCAGTGTTCAACAGCGGCATGATGGAATCATCTGCACCCTGACCAAACACCTGCGCAGCTTTACGGCGCAAGCTCGGAAACAATACCACGCAGGTCAGTGAGCCCAGGATCAAGGCCATGCTGGGCCAGATGATTGGTTGTGAGGCGCTGAACAACAACACCTTGCCCATCAGGCTATCGCCGACAGTCCAGTCAGCCATGCCTAGCAACAAGCGTGGCAACATGATCACGCCCAACACCACAACCATGGGCACCATTGCCATCATCCAAGGCGGCGCTTCGGTGCTGTTGTCGGCCAATTGTTCCATACGCAGATCCTGAGCGTTCTCAACAAAACCTTCGCCCGACAACCTGGCCTTCTTCCACTCGTGCTCGACGTACCACATACCCAAGCCGCCCATCACCAGAGCAGCAAAGATGCCAATCCAGCCACCGGCGAATAAGTCGGTACCCAGCGAACTGGCCGCAATCACGTTGTGAATAGATGGGGTGCCCGGCAAGGCAGTCATCGTAAAAGTGCCTGCACCAATAGACGTCGCCGCTACCCATAGACGTTTGGGTAGATTAGCTTCACGCATTAACGTGATGCCCAGTGGATACATGGTGAACACCACCACAAAAACCACCACACCGCCGTAGGTTAGCAATGCGCAAACTACCATTCCCACTAGCAAAGTGTGCTTCACCCCAAGGCTACGGGTAATCGCCATAGCGATACTCTTGGCGGCCTGACTGGTCGCCATGACTTTGCCGAAAATCGCACCACAGAGAAATAGCAGGAAGAACTTGCCCGCGAAGGTAAAGGCGCCGAGAGCACCGAATGGGTAGAACTCCAGCAGTGTTTGCGACACCAACAAACCATTGGTCACCGCGACTACTAGCGCGCAAATCAAAGAAGCAATGAAGATGTTAATACCGCGCAAGGCCATAAAAATTAATAGCGCAAGGCCAGCTAACAAGCCGAAGTTTCCGAGCATGGTCAATCCTTATAGTTATTTTCCTGCGACACAGTACCTCAGCGGCTGGTCAAAACAAGCAAATAACCCGCAGATTAGACAGGTTGATTGTGGTCCATAAGGAGAGATTTATTGATGGCAGCCTTCCATACCTCAAGTCAGCTGCTACTATTAACAACGCTAGATAAGAACGCACTGCCAAGGGCCTGCGGAACTCAATAGTTATCAGCTGGTCTTTAGCAGTGCGTTCTTATAGCAAGGACTTTTACACTAAGGGGAAGTATATGAAAACTGCACTGAAAGTATCTGCTGTCGCTCTCGCCACATTGCTAGCTGCAGGTTGCAGCAACAGCATGGAAAAAGAAATGAGCGCTCGTGTAGCCGCTAACGAAAACGCAACTGCAAGCGCTCAAGCGCGTGCTGACGACGCTTACCGCAAAGCCGAAGAAGCACTATCTGCCGCCCAGCGCGCGCAGCAAACTGCTGATGAAGCAAACGAGCGCGCTATGCGTATGCTCGACAAGGCCAGCCAGAAGTAACAAGCCAGCCTGCGACCTGCCCGGTTCACATGGACCGGACAGGTTGTCCAATGACTCCAGGAATACCGCTTTCGGCATACACCAAATCACGTATCGCCTCCCAGTTCAGCTTGAATCCTCTTACCTTCTCACTTTGCTCAGCCAACAGCGCCTGAATTGCGCCCTGCTTGTCCAACGTGGATGGCATGCCCTGTTCATCCAGAGGCGTGTGGACCTCAAGGTAGAGTTCGCCATTGATCACCCCCAACTTGTAAGGCTGATTCACAATAGTCACCGTTGAACCCACGGGAACTTGCGGAAATAGTTCGGTAATGTCCTCGTTGCGCATACGGAAACAGCCGTGGCTAACGCGTGTACCTATACCGAAATTTTTGTTGGTGCCGTGAATCACATAGCCGCTCATGGCCAGATTCATCTTGAAGGGCCCCATTGGGTTATCCGGGCCTGGCGGAACGACTGAGGGCAAGGGGTCGCCATTAGCGGCGTGTTCTTCAAGAATCGATTTAGGCGGATACCAAGAAGGTTTTGCCTGCTTACGTAGAATACTCGTTTGCCCCAATGGCGATGACCAGCCCTCACGACCGATGCCAACAGGGTAGCTGGAAACAACCTCGCCCCCTTTATGGAAGTAGTACATGCGAAATTCGGGCAGGTTGATGACCACGCCTTCGCGCTCAGCGATGGGCAGAACATGCTCACCCGGCAAGGTAATTTCCGTCCCCTCGCCTGGCAACCAAGGATCAATTGCAGGATTGGCCGCAATCATCTCTAGATAGCCGTAGCCGAGCGAGCTGCCCAGATCAGCGAAAGTGTCTTCATAACGCGCTTTACGCGTTTCCACTTGACCAATCACATCCTGCTGCGGGCTTTGCAGCACAAAATCATTGGCCTGTACTAACCCAGCCGGGCATAACAAACCTGCGGCAAGAGCCAACGCTGTCAAGGTGGGACGAAATACACTCATGCATCAACTCCTGGTAAACAACATATTCATGACGACCTGCGAACTCTCGCCCTGCTCCTGTCGCGGCAGCTTCGTGCGGGCAGTTGGTTGCCGCACCCGCAGCTCAGTAGTCAATTGCAAGCAAGCAGGACACACCGCTGACATTATCTTCCTACTAACTTCACTATAAATGGGTTTAGACGGTAGCAAGTCGCCACACAAGGTGCGTTCGCGCGGTACATCAAGGCGCAAATTAATATCCACGAGATGAAGATGCCAAGGATCCTGCACGAACAGGTCCTGTTGCTCATCCTGTTCGACGATACACCAGCGCCTGGCAATCCAGGGCACACTTCCAGCCACAACGCTCTCCCTCTAATATGGACAGCTCAGGGCTGCTTAACAAGCCAGTCGCTAATTGGCGGCCAGGCATTTTCCAGAATCCCCGGTTGACCCTTGGCGTTGGGGTGAATCCCGTCAGCCTGCACCAGCTCAGGAACACCCGCTACACCTTCCAGGACAAAGGGCACCAGAGTGACCTGCGGTTCGCTACCAAGGTCTCGATAAACCTGCTCGAACGCCTCGGTATAACGCACCCCATAATTCGGAGGAATACGCATGCCCATCAGAAGTACATCGGCGTCCGCGGCCAGAGCAGCATCAATCATCGCAGAAAGATTCTGTTGCATTTTATCCGGAGCCAAGCCGCGCAGACCATCATTACCGCCCAGTTCGATCACCACCAGGTCAGGCTGATGCACCTCAAGCAGGCGTGGCAAGCGGGCCAGGCCCCCAGCGGTCGTGTCTCCACTGACAGAAGCATTAACCACCGGCAACTCATACGAGTGTTCATGCAAACGTGCCTTTAACAGACTCACCCAACCGCGCTCGAGTTCCAGACCGAAAGCCGCGCTGATACTATCACCCACTATCAAAATACCCTGCGCGGCAGCAGGCGCACAGGCAAGCAATGTCATTAGTGACAACGGGATTGCCAACAGGCAGTTTTTCCAGGGTTTCATCAGGCCAGATACCATGTCAGACAGTGTGATAATCGCTCGCCACCTTAGCAAAATCGTGACCAGCTCGGAAGCAGAGCTAACCATTCTGGACAACGTCAGCTTGAGTATTGAGCGCGGCAGTAGCGTTGCCATTCTTGGCGCGTCAGGATCTGGCAAGTCTACCTTGCTCAGCCTGCTGGCGGGGCTGGATTTGCCAAGCAGCGGTGAAGTGGAACTGGCTGGCAAGGCGCTGAACCAGTTAGATGAAGATCAACGCGCTGCATTGCGCGGCGAGCACGTTGGCTTCGTGTTCCAGTCATTCCAGTTGCTCGATAGCCTTACTGCGCTAGAGAACGTCATGCTGCCGTTGGAGTTGGCTGGGCGACGCGATGCTCGCAAACGCGCAACTGAGTTGCTGGAGCGGGTTGGTTTGGCTGCGCGCACCAGCCATTATCCGCAGCAATTGTCGGGCGGCGAGCAGCAACGTGTGGCTATCGCCCGCGCCTTCGCCAGCGAACCAGCGATCCTGTTCGCTGACGAACCTACCGGCAACCTCGATGCCGCCACCGGCGAGCGCATCACCGATCTGTTATTTGAGCTTAACCACCAGCAGCAGACCACCCTCGTATTGGTAACCCACGACGCCCGCCTTGCCGAGCGTTGCAGCAATACCCTGCAAATGCAGGCTGGCAAGTTGCTGGAGCCGGGCGCGTGAGCAGTTTCAGCACACCCACGCTGGCGCTGCGACTGCTCGGTCGTGAGTGGCGCTCCGGCGAGTTGCGAGTACTGGTACTGGCGCTGCTGATTGCCGTGACTATCAGCACTGCCATCAGCTTTTTCACCAATCGCATTGAGCGCAGCATGACCAGTCGGGCGGCAGAGTTTCTTGGCGCTGACATGGTCATCTCATCACGCAGCCCGCTGCCTGAGCTGTACGCGAGTGAAGCAGCTCAGCAAGGATTGCAGACTAGCGCTCAGCTGGGTTTTTCCAGCGTCATGGCAACCGATGCACAGATGCAGCTGAGCAGCGTCAAGGCCGTTGCAGATGGTTACCCTCAACGCGGCGAGCTACGCATAGCCGACCAGCCTTTCGGCGAAGAGCGCAACACCCAAAGCATTCCGGCTCCTGGGGAGGTCTGGATTGAACCGAGGCTGTTGAACCAGCTAGAGCTGCAAGTCGGCGACACCCTGGATGTCGGCTACGCAAGCCTGCGCATTGGCGCACTGGTGACCCACGAGCCGGACCGCGCGGGTGATTTTTACAGCTTGTCGCCCAGCGTGCTGATGAACTTGAGTGATCTGCCCGCCACGCGCATCGTGCAACCCGGCAGCAGGGTAACGTACAAACTGTTGATTAGCGGCAGTGAGCAGGCCCTTAGCGCCTACCGCAACTGGCTTGAACCTGAGCTTGATGTAAATCAAAAGCTGACGACCGTAGCCGATGACAACCGTCAGATTGGCAACGCATTAAGCCGTGCCAACCAATTTCTCGGCCTGTCCAGCATCGCCGCCGTGGTGCTGGCCGGCGTAGCCGTTGCACTGTCCGCCGGACGTTTTGCGGTAAGACACTTTGACGCCAGCGCCCTGCTGCGCTGCATGGGCCTGTCACGGCGGCAAGTGCTGAATCTGTTTCTTTGTCAGTTATTGCTGCTTGGCGCACTGGCAACTCTCGCCGGATTACTGCTCGGCTGGCTGGTGCAGTGGGGGCTGATCGTACTGCTCAGTGACTTGCTACCGCCCGACCTTCCTGCGCCCGGCTTGAAACCACTGTGGATTGGTGCCGCGACCGGCTTCACTGCATTGATCGGCTTCGCTCTGCCACCACTGCTACGGCTGGGTCGAGTCGCACCGTTACGCGTGCTGCGTCGGGATCTTGCGCCGATGCCTAGCAGCAGCTGGTTTATCTACGGGCTGGCGCTATTAGCACTCTGCCTCCTCATGTGGCAATTCACCGGCGACCTCAAACTTACCCTATCGATGGTCTTTGGCGGTGCCGCCGCAGCAGTAGTAATGGGTTTACTGGCGTGGCAACTGTTACGCGCCTTCGCCGGCCCACTTGGGCGGGCAGGTTTAGCATGGCGTCTGGGCAGTGGTGAACTGCTCAAGCAGCCTAGCGCGGCAGCGACGCAGATTTTAGCTTTCGGCTTGATTTTTATGAGCATGTTGGTGGTCATCATTTTGCGTACTGAGTTGCTCAGCACGTGGCAGGATCAACTGCCGCCCGACTCACCCAATCACTTTGCGCTCAACATACTGCCGGACGAAGCTGAGGCTTTCACTACACAGTTAAATTCGATCGGCGCGGTCAGTGCACCACTCTACCCTGTCACTCCCGGGCGCTTGGTGAGCATCAATGAAATACCGGTTCGAGAACAAGTCACTAAAGAAAGCCAGGGAGAGCGCGCCATCAATCGTGATCTGAGCCTGACGTGGTCTGCTGACCTGGCTGCCGATAACCATCTGCGTGAAGGACAGTGGTGGGCAACAGAAACAACGGATAACCCGCAGGTCTCGATTGAAAGCGAGCTTGCCGATAGTTTGGGTATCAAGTTGAACGACCAGCTCGGTTTTGTGATCGCCGGACAAACCTTGGAGGCCCGCGTCAGCAGTATTCGCGAGGTCGAATGGGACAATTTTACGCCTAACTTCTACATGGTTTTTTCGCCCGGCAGCCTTGATGGTATGCCGGCCACCCTGCTGACCAGCTTTTATCTCCCGACCAGTGAGCGTGACGCATTGCGGCAGTTGTCGCGCGCTTTCCCGGCGATGACGTTGCTGGAAGTCGAGCCGATACTGGAACAGATCCGCAGTATTCTGGCGCAGGTCACCCTGGCCGTAGAGTATGTGCTGATATTTGTTCTGCTAGCGGGTTTGACTGTGCTCTTTGCTGCGCTGCAATCGACGCTGGACCAGCGTTTGTATCAAGGCGCATTACTGCGCACCCTTGGCGCGCAAAAAAGCTTACTGCGACGCGCCAATCGTCTGGAGTTCAGCCTGCTCGGCGCACTCGCTGGACTCATGGCGGTGGTTGCCAGTGAGCTCGCCACATGGGCGCTCTACCGCTTTGCTTTGGATCTCCCGTGGCAGCCTCACCTGATTTATTGGTTGCTAACGCCGCTGACTGCAGCACTACTTATTGGCGTGGCTGGAGCCTGGGGTACTCGCGCAGTGGTTAACCAGAGCCCCATGCGACTCATCAACCGGAGCCATTGAGATGAGCCGCTATCGCCCGCCGCGCAGTGCCGGCACCCCGCTGATTACCGCGGCCGGCGCTCAGCGCCTGCGTGAAGAGCTCGACCAACTCTGGCGAGTTAAACGCCCGGCGGTCACCCAAGCGGTCAGCGAAGCTGCTGCGCTGGGTGATCGCTCGGAGAACGCGGAGTACATTTACGGCAAAAAAATGCTGCGCGAAATCGACAGCCGCGTGCGTTTTCTGCGCAAACGATTGGAAGCTTTGAAGGTGGTTGAGCTACCGCCAAGCGACCCGGCAAAGATCTATTTCAGCGCTTGGGTTGAGCTGGAAGATGAAGACTGTAAAAGCCTGCAGCTGCGCATCGTAGGCCCGGACGAGATTGACCCGAAACAACAACACATCAGCATCGACAGTCCTATGGCTCGCGCTCTTCTGGGCAAGTCACTGGAAGATGAAATATGCGTACAAGCGCCCGGTGGTGAGCGCTTGTACTGGGTAACCGCTATACGTTATTAAGGCCGATTGCCCTTAACAGTTGGTTTAAACGGCATCGGGTAATTCAGGCTTGGCGTCTTTCTCAGTCTGCGCGTGCTCACGCTTGACCACCGCGGCCGCCTCAGCTGATTTTTCATCCTGCCCGGTTGCCAGATAAATAAGCGTCCAACCGGCTTCCGGCACTAGTTCCAATCCGGGGCTCAATACCCGCAAGCGTTTCTCCGGCGTGAGTGCAAGCAACGCAAAACGAGTTTTCCCGGCATCCTCTAGCCACTTCTCGTAGCTAAAGCCTTCACTCAAGGTGGTTGCCTTGAAATGCGCACCTTGGCTGATCAGGCTCGACAGCTTGCTGAAGGTGAGGCCTTCCTGTCCGAGCGGCAGCCCCTCGTGTTTCGAGGAAATTTGCATTCGTTGGTTGGCGCCAGCGCGTTCATTACGCACGGTAAAAATGCGATGAGCCTGGAAATCCCGGCGAAAATGCTGATTCAACAACGCATTCCATTCACGTTCAGGCGTGAGTGTCAGCAAGGTCCCAAGTCCTGTCAGGTCCAAATTGCTGTCGACCGTCGCCGATAACGGGTTACCGCGCATAGTACGTAGTCCTTTCATACGCGCCTGACGAATCGAATCCCAATGGGTATCAACCACCAACAGCGGCACTTCAAGCCGTTGCAGCACTTCACCCAGCGCGCGCGACACCTGATTGGCACCGATCAGCAAGATGCCGCGGCGCTCGGGCTCTGTAACTTTCAGCAGGCCAGCCACTGTTCGCGCGGTGGCACTCTGGAACACCACTGTGCCGATAATGACCGCAAACGTGAGTGCACTGATCAAGGCAGCATCTTCGTAGCCGGCTTGTTCAAGGCGCAGCGCAAAAAACGCAGAGACCGCTGCTGCAACGATACCCCGAGGGCCTACCCACGCAACCATCGTGCGCTCCTGCCAGGTCAGCTCGCTGCCGATACTACTAATCCACACTGCCAGCGGGCGAGCGACAAACTGGATCACCAACAACAGCGCCAGCGCAGGCAAACCCAACGCCAGCAGGGCATCCAGATCCAACCGCGCGGCCAGCAAGATAAACAGTCCGGAAATGAGCAACACCGACAGATGTTCCTTGAACACCAGAATTTCTTCGATATCGATGCCTTTGGCGTTGGCCAGCCAAATACCCATGATCGTCACCGTCAACAAGCCGGACTCATGCACTATATGGTTGGATAGCGAGAACATCACCAACACCAGCGTGAGTGCCGCGAGCACCTCCAGATACTCCGGAATCCAATGCCGGCGCATAGCCGTGGCCATCAGATGACCACCGGCTATGCCCGCGATCGTACCAATACCTATGACCTGGACAAAGATAGCCAAACTGGCCAGGAAAGCATTGTGGCCAGCGGCCTGCGACATGATCCAGCCATAAACCAGTACAGCCAGCAGTGCGCCGATAGGGTCAATCAGAATCCCTTCCCAGCGCAGCACCTTGGAGATGCGCGGCGTAGCGCGCAGCGTACGCAACATGGGTACAACCACGGTCGGACCAGTAACTACTACCAGCGCACCGAAAAGCGCTGAAAGCGCCACATCCAGGCCAATCAGCCAATAGCAGGCCACACTGATTACACCCCAGGTAATTAGCGCGCCTATGGTGACCAGACGGCGAACCATTCCGCCGGTTTCTTTTAACTGGTCAAATTTAAGCGTCAGGCTGCCTTCAAACAAAATCAGCGCAACACACAGCGAGACAATGGGAAATAGCAAGTCGCCCAGAAATTCATCCGGTGAGATCAACCCAAGCACGGGGCCAAAAAGAATGCCGCTGAGCAACAAAAACAAAATGGCCGGCAACCGCAGGCGCCAAGCCATCAATTGGCAGATCAAACTAACCAGCGCAATACCCGCCAGCGTTAGCGCTGGGGGAATCAGGTTGTCTGGATTAATCACAGCACCTCCAAGGTACAGGCAGACCACAAACGGGAAGACTTCTTGTATTTATTGCGGCGCTTCACCAGCGCTGCGGCGCGCTATGTTAGCAGCACGAGACTTTCAGGGCAGCGCTAGTTTTGCCCTGGCAAATACGCCCTGTCGTGCGGTTGCCTTAAATCCTGCCCCATTCCCAAAGGTACTATGCGGGTCGGATTGATGGTGTCGTGGCTGTAATAATAGTGCTGCTTAATGTGTTCGTAATTCACCGTTTGCGCCACGCCCGGCCACTGGTAAAGCTCACGCAGATATCCCGACAGGTGCGGGTAATCCTGAATACGGCGAATATTGCATTTGAAGTGGCCGTGATACACCGGATCAAAGCGCACCAGGGTGGTAAACAATCGCCAATCCGCTTCAGTAATACGTTCTCCCGTCAGATAACGCCGTGCTGCCAGCCGCTCATCAACCCAATCAAGCGCGGCGAACAGCGGCAAACACGCTTCTTCGTAAGCCTGTTGTGTAGTGGCAAATCCTGCCTTGTACACGCCGTTGTTGATGTCGTGATAAACCCGCTCGTTGATATTATCGATTTCATCACGCAAGGGTTGCGGATAGTAATCATCATGGTTGCCGGTCAACGAGTTGAATGCACTATTGAACAACCGCAGTATCTCGGCTGATTCATTGTTGACGATGCTTTCGCTTTGCTTATCCCAAAGCACGGGCACCGTCACTCGACCGCTATAATCGGACTTGGCTCGAGTGTAGAGCTGATGATGAAACTCAAAACCGTACAGCGGCTCCGGTGGCTCGTAGTGCCAACCCTGCGTCAACATGTGCGGGTGAGTGACGGTGACACTGATATGCGGCTCCAAGCCTTTCAGCGTGCGCATGATCAGCGTACGGTGAGCCCAAGGGCAGGCCAGAGATACATACAAGTGATAACGGTTCGAGGCTGGCGGATAGCGCAAACCTTCGCCTATCTGCTCTCGAAAGCCCGCATCCTCGCGCTTAAACGCTCCGCCAGTCGACTCGGTGTCATACCATTCGTCGCGCCAATCACCCTTTACCAAGCGCCCCATAAGCTCGTCCTCTCTTAGCTGTTCGGCCTTTAGCCTGCCATTTCATTCGAGCAATGAACAGAGCGGCAAAAAAGGCTGCGGCAATTTCCCCACAAACCGCGTATAATGCTCGATCTACATATCCCCCAAGGTTTACTTCACGTATGTCCGATACCGCTCCGGCGGCCAAGCAGTTTGCCGATCTCGGCTTGCCTGCTCCGCTTCTCGAGGCTCTAAACAGCCTCGGATATGAAACACCCTCCCCTATTCAGGCTGAGGCCATCCCTACCCTGCTCAACGGTGAAGACCTGCTTGGTCTGGCGCAAACCGGCACGGGTAAGACTGCTGCCTTTGCTCTGCCCGTACTCGCAGGCATCGACGTTAGCCTGCGCGCTACCCAGGCATTGATCCTCACGCCAACGCGTGAGCTCGCACTGCAAGTCGCTGAGGCTTTCCAGCGCTACGCGCAGAACATGCGCGGTTTTTCCGTTCTGGCGCTCTATGGCGGCTCTCCTTTTGCCCCACAGTTCAAAGCTCTGGAGCGCGGTGCGCATGTCGTCGTTGCTACGCCCGGTCGTTTGACTGACCACTTGCGCCGTCGCAGCCTCAAGCTGCAAGACCTGCGCTTTTTGGTGTTAGACGAAGCCGACGAAATGCTCAAGATGGGCTTTGCTGACGACCTAGAAGCGGTGTTCCAGGAAGTACCTGAGCAGACGCAAAAAGCTCTGTTCTCGGCAACCATGCCAGCGGCCGTGCGCACTGTTGCGCGAAAGCACATGAAAGACCCGAAGGAAATCCGCCTGCACAGCGGTTCCAGCAGCAGCTTGGACACTATTACCCAGAAAGTATGGGAAGTATCCAACCACCACAAATTAGACGCCATGACTCGCCTGCTCGAAGTTGAGCCAGTAGAGGCCATGATCGTTTTCGTGCGCACTAAGACAGCCAGTCTTGAACTGGCAGAGCGCCTGGAAGCCCGTGGCTTTGCCGCCGCTGCGCTGAATGGTGATTTGAGCCAACAGCTGCGTGAGCAGGTAGTCGATCGCATCAAGCGTGGCTTGATCGACATTATTGTGGCAACTGACGTCGCCGCTCGCGGTCTGGACGTGGAGCGCGTTACCCACGTACTCAACTATGATCTGCCGCACGACAGCGAAAGCTACGTGCACCGCATCGGTCGTACCGGCCGCGCCGGTCGCCAAGGCACCGCGATTCTGTTCGCCACGCCACGCGAGCGTCGTTTGCTGCACGTGCTGGAAAAAGCCACTGGACAGAAGATCGAGCCACAAGCTCTGCCATCCGCTGATGCGGTACGCAGCGGTCGCTTGAGCAAACTGGCCACTCGCTTAAATAAAGCGCGTGAAAATTCCAGCGTGCTGCACCAGCAACTGGTAACCGATCTGCAGGAACTAACCAGCCTCGATGCGACTGAACTTGCCGCAGCGCTGCTCTCGATTCTGCCAAGTGCCAAGACGCTGCTGGAGCCAGTTACTGAGCTGCCAAGCGCACCTGCTCGCCAGGAAAACCAGTTTGATCGTGACAGCGGTCTGACCCGTTATAAAGTACAGGGCGGTCGCAAGAGCGGTCTGATGCCTAAGCCGTTGGTTGATGTATTGGTCAAGGTTGGCAAGATGCAACGTCAGCAGATCGGTCACATCAAGATGTTCCCTGAGCATACTGGTGTTTACCTGCCGCAGCTTGATCAGGACATCCTGAACAAACTGGCTGGTGCCGAGATCAATGGTGTGCCTCTGCAGATTCGTGCATGGCCGCTGCCACCCGGGGAAGTTGAATCACCGCCGGCGCGCAAACCCAAGCGCGAATTCGCTAGCAAGCCACGCGCAGCCAAGCCCCCACGCAAGGACTGAGCTGTCGCGCCATGGATTGGATCGATATTGGCGTCAACCTGACTGACAAGGCCTTTGCCGAGGACCGCTCCGCTGTATTGGAGCGTGCCTGGCAGGCCGACATCAGTCAGATGCTGCTGACCACTACCTCACTCGATCATGCCGACCAGGTACTCGAGTACTGCGCAGAATTTCCCCAGCGCCTGTTTGCCACTGCCGGCGTGCACCCGCACGAAGCCCGTCATTGGAATGCTGAAAGCACTCAACAACTTCGACATTTGAGCCAACAACCAGCGGTAAAAGCGATTGGTGAATGCGGCTTGGATTTTAACCGCGACTTCTCTCCCCGCCCTGCACAAATCAAAGCACTGGAAGACCAACTGGCTATAGCAGCTGAAAGCGGTCTGCCGGTTTTTCTGCATGAACGGGACGCCAGCGAAACCCTGCTAGCTTTGCTGCGCGACTTTCGTGATCAACTCAGCGGAGCCGTCGTGCATTGTTTTACCGCTGACCAGAAAGCGCTTTACGCCTACCTGGATCTCGACTTGCACATCGGCATTACTGGCTGGATCTGTGATGAGCGACGCGGCACCCATTTACATCCGCTGATGCGCGACATCCCGGCTGGCCGCCTGATGCTGGAGACTGATGCACCCTGGCTTTTGCCGCGCAGCATGGCAAGCAAGCCTAAAAGTCGCCGCAACGAACCGGCGTTTCTGGTCGAAGTAGCGCAATGCGTTGCCCAATGCCGCGACGAATCCTTGCAGCAACTGGCCGACCACACGACCAATACCGCACGAAGTCTGTTTGCCCTACCAATACCGGAGTAATGGTCTATATTGGCCTCATCCCGACAGGTAGTAAAACAGGAGCCTCATGCCGGACGATCCAGGAAGGAAGTCTGCAGACAAACCCTATCGATTGTCAGCGCTTTTCACCCTCACCGCACTCCTACTTACCGTTACGCTGCTGACGCTGTTTCAATATCAACAGCTGTCACGCGTCATGCTGTCGACCGGCGACGAGCTATTTGAGCGGCTAAGCCTGCAGGTTGAAACTCAGCTGGAAAATATGTACCAACCACCCAGCCAAGCCTTGAGCTTACTGAGTCTCGGCAACCTCCCGAACACAGACACGCTCGCTCAGCGCTTACCGCACCTGCAATCTTTCGCTCAAGTGCTACGGGACAATCCGCAACTCAACTCCGTGTACATTGGCTGGCCCGATGGCGACTACCTGATGCTGCGCCCGCTTGACGTGACTGAAAACCAAAATCGTTTTGATGCACCAGAACTAGCACGCTGGATGGCTTGGCATGTGCAAAGCGAGGCGGGACAACGGCATGTAACTTATCTATTCATCAACCAACAGCTCGACATCATCGAAGCACGCCTGATGGCCGACGACGGCTTTGACCCTCGCCAACGCCCTTGGTACGTTGAAGCCACCCGCGTAAATGAGCAAATTGTCACCCTACCCTACGTATTTTTCTCTACCCACGAATTCGGTAGCACGTTAGCCAAGCGAGCAATCAACGGCGCAGTTCTCGGTGCCGACCTGACGCTTGGCAAACTATCGGAAACCTTACATCAACAGAAGATCACGGATTCCTCACAACTGTTAATTTACACTGGAGACGGCACCGTACTTGCCTACCAGGATGTGCAGCGACTACTGCATACCGCCCAAGGTAGCAGTCTCAGTTTAAAACGCTTCAACCAGTTAGGCAGCACCCTGCTAGCCACCCTGGCAATCGATGGCTACCACCAAGAGCGGCGCATAACCCGCGAGATGGAAGGCCGTCGCTGGATTATCCAGCAGCGCCGAATAAGCTTGCGCGGTGCGCCTGAAACCTACCTGGCTGTGCTGGTACCAGAAGATGAGCTGCTAGCCGATGCCTACCGGATTCGCAGCGAAAGCATCTGGATATCCCTGACGATCTGTCTGGTATTGCTGCCTATTTTATGGTTCTCTGGGCGTATTCGTCGCAAGACGAGATCAGAATAAAACCAATATAACAATTTACTTTAAGTACTTGGCGTAAGCTGTTATTTGAGTAATTATGCGCCGTCAAGGGAATGAACGGAAACGCCACAGCTTTCTGCCACCTCGATCCCTACGGAGCTGGTCTTCATGTCTACCCGATTCAAACGCACCCTGCTCTGCCTCGTACCCGTATTGGGTTTACTTGCCAATCCTGTTGCATTCGCTGCTGACAGTGGCCCCTTACCAGCCAAGGTAAGCTCTGCGCTGGCCGCTGCGAAGATACCTAATGGCGCACTGTCGCTAGCGGTTATTCCGTTGGAAGGCCAAGGTTTGCCGCAGTTCGTCAACGCTGACGTACCGGTCAACCCCGCATCCACCATGAAACTGATCACTACCTACGCGGCGCTTGAGATACTGGGGCCGACCTACAAGTGGCGCAGCGATCTATTTGTCGATGGCCCCGTTGTGAACGGCACCTTGCAAGGGGATTTAATCTTCCGCAGTGGCGGCGATCCCAAGCTGACCATCGAGCGCATGTGGCTGATGATGCGTGACCTCAAGGCGGCGGGTGTAAGAGACATTACCGGCGAGCTGGTGCTGCAGCCCGCCGACATGCGTTTCCCCAGCGACATACCGCCTTTTATGGATGATGGTGGCGATCCCAATAAACCGTTTTTAGTTGAGCCAGACCCGCTGCTGACCAACCTTAAACTGTTCGTGCTCAGCAGCTATGGTGAGCAGAACGGCGTGCGTATCAATCTTGAACCCAAACTGCCGGAAGTCACCATCGACAACCAGCTAACCGTGCTGCCGCCTACCCGCTCCTGCCCCCGTCCGAATGTGGCCTATAACATCCAGGACAGCGGCTACCAAGCGACCATCACCTTGACTGGCAGTTTGCATGAAGGATGTATTGCTCAACGTTACCTCTCTGCGCTTACCGCCACGACATACACCGCAAGCACTTTGCGTACACTGTGGAAAGACATGGGCGGTACCATCGCTGGCGGTACGCGTATTGGTCGTGCGCCAGCCAGCTCCAGACTGGTTTCGCAAAGTGCCTCCCCAGACTTGGTGGAAGTAGTACGCGACATCAACAAATACAGTAACAACACCATGGCCCGTCAGTTATTCCTGACCATAGGACGTGACCAACGCACGCCCGCAGACCGCGACGACCATAAATCCGCCGTACGGGTGATCAACCAATGGTTGTCTGAAAAAGGCATCTACCCTACCGGCCTAGTGCTGGAAAATGGCGCCGGGCTGTCACGTATGGAGCGCCTCACCGCGCGAGATATGGCCAAGCTGCTGCAGGCCGCGTGGGCTAGCCCATATCGCGCCGAGTTCATTGCCTCTATGCCATTGGCCGCGATGGATGGCACCATGCGGCGGCGTTTGCGCAACACACCTGTTGCCGGGCAAGCGCACGTAAAAACCGGCTCCCTGCGCAACGTCAAAGCGATTGCCGGGATCACTCGCGACAACAATGGTCAAAGCTGGGCGGTCACCGCTATCGTCAACCACACCTCTGCCGGGATCAGTGGTCAGGCACTGGATTTAGTGCTGCAAGACGTTTACCGCCGCGGCCCAACCGATATCGCAAGCCACGCGCAGTAAGGGGCTTGGCACAAACAATAAGGGCGCCTAATCGGCGCCTTTATTGTTTGTGTATCTCTCACCTAATCAGCCGAGGCGACTAATCCGCCAGGTCTTATGAATCCGCGTATTACGTTGAAAATCCTTGTCCAGCGTCTGCGCTGAAATATCCTCAACCTGATACGTCTCTTCGACCGTTTTATCCATACGGAAGCGGCGGAAGTTGTTTGAAAAGTAAATCACCCCGCCCGGAGCCAGCCGCGCCATTGCCAGCTCTATTAAGCGCGGGTGATCACGTTGCACGTCAAAAATATCGTCCAACCGCTTTGAATTCGAGAAGGTCGGTGGGTCAATAAAGATCAAGTCGTAGCTCTGCTGATCTTCCACCAGCCACTCCATCACGTCGGCGCGTTCCAGCTTGTGCAGATCCGACAGGCCATTCAGTGACAGGTTGCGCCGCGCCCAGTCCAAATAGGTTTTGGATAGATCTACGCTGGTGGTCGTGCGAGCGCCCCCCGCGGCTGCATGCACACTAGCCGTTGCGGTATAACAGAACAGATTAAGAAAACGCTTACCGCGCGACTCCTGCGCGATACGCAGTCGGATTGGCCGGTGATCAAGAAATAGCCCAGTGTCGAGATAATCAGTCAAATTGACCAACATACGCACCTGACCTTCATGCACGGTAAGGAACTCACCACGCTGTGCCATCCGCTGATACTGCTGCTTGCCGGCTTGGCGTAGACGTTGTTTAAACACCACCTTGCTCTCTGGAATACCCAGTACCTGCGGAATCGCAGATAACACATCCTGCAACCTGGCTTGAGCTTTATCTTCACTGATGGTTGCGGGCGCCGCATATTCCTGCACATGCACCCAGTCGGCATAAATATCGACAGCTACAGCAAACTCGGGCATATCAGCGTCGTACACGCGATAGCACTCGATTTCCTGCTGACGAGCCCACTTGCCAAGCAGCTTGAGATTCTTTTTCAATCGGTTGGCAAACATCTGTGCTGACTCACTCAACCGAGCTGTAGCCACAGGCGCGGCGGCGTTGTCCTGCTGGCCGATTTTGTTCGCCTGCGGTGCAGGTACAGGTGCCTGAGTAATAAACCGCTCTGGCGCCAAATCCATCAGCAAGAGTTTGCAAGGCAAAGCGCCGTTGAACAGGTTGTACTGCTTGTGGCTACGGATGCCCATGCGTTTGCCGAGGTCTTGGTTACCGGTAAAGATAGCCGCCTGCCAGCCCATACATTGCTCACGTAGCACTTCACCCAACTTCTGATACAGATAGACCAGACTCGCCGTATCGCCCAGCCGCTCGCCGTAGGGAGGGTTACAGACGATAAGGCCCTGTTGCCCCCTATCCGGGCTCGGAGCAAAGGTCGCCAGCTCCCCTTGATACACCTTGACCCACTCGGTCACCCCTGCACGCTGAATGTTATTGCGCACCGGCTGCAGCAGCCGCGGATCTGCTTCATAGCCGCGAATCCACACAGGCGGCTTAGCCAACCCCTTTTCGGCGCGGTACTGCGCTTCGCTCATCAGCCGCTCCCAGATGGCCGGCACATGCTTCAGCCAACGGCTGAAACCCCAACGCTCGCGCTGCAGGTTGGGCGCAACGTCCGCTGCCATCAGCGCGGCTTCAACCAGAAAGGTGCCTGAACCACACATAGGATCAGCCAGCGCCGCGCCTTCTTCAGCCAGCTTTGGCCAACCGCTGCGAATAAGAATAGCGGCAGCCAGGTTCTCTTTAAGTGGCGCCGCACCCTGCTGCAGACGGTAGCCACGTTGATGCAGGCTGACGCCGGATAAATCCAGTGCAACCTGCACTTCACTGCGACGACAATGCACGTTGATGCGCAGATCAGGTTGCACCTTCTCCACGCTAGGGCGGGTGCCATCAGCCTGTCGAAGCTGATCGACAATCGCATCCTTGACCTTGAGCGCACCAAAGTGCGTGTTGTCGATTCCCGGTAAGCTGCCAGTAAAGTCGATGGACAGGCTACCGTCAGCGCGCAGGTGCTGCGCCCATACAGTTTCTTGGATACCGTCATACATATCCTGTGCACTTTCCGCCGGAAAACGGTTCAGCACCATGAGCACGCGGTTGGCCAGACGCGACCAAAGGCAGATGCGGTAGCCTAGCTCCATGTCGCCCTGCACCTCGATGCCAGTGACGGTTTCGCGGGCAGAATCAGCCCCCAGCGCGAGCACTTCGTCACGCAACAAGCCCTCCACGCCTTTCGGACAGGTAACAAAAAATTCAAGGGTCTCGCGCATGTCTTTGATTTCCGAAAAAAGGTGACGGTTATATTTCAACCAAGGCTAAATAATTGCCTTGGTATGCCAATTTGTTCTTTGGAGGAGGCACCTCCAATAAGGTACAACAGGGTATGACTTGATCAGCTATACGGATTCGGAAGCTAGCACTCTACTACATGTTAGCTGGCTTCCCTTCGGTGCAACCAGTCACTGGTTCGCACAACTTTCCTGAACGGCATTTGCCGTCTGGTATGTCATACCCAACGAGGACTCAACCCTATGAGAAGACTCAAGCGTGATCCGATGGAACGAGCATTTTTGCGCGGTTACCAGAATGGAGTACATGGCAAATCTCAAGACAGTTGCCCTTTCAATAGTACCAGTGCCAGCGTTAGACAGAATTGGATCAATGGTTGGCGTGAAGGTCGTGCAGACCATTGGGCTGGTTACACCGGTATCTCCGGTGTACACCGATTAAACGAGATGCATGCAGTAGGTTAAACACTAGCTTTACTATTTTTCCAAAGGCGCTCACCCAGAGCGTCGGGCCTCGCGAAGGCCCACCCGGCCCCCGCTTGCGGGGGCCGCCTATTTCCCCTTTGCATTTTTACCTAAGCACACATATCACGCTTCGCGCGGCAGGGTCGCTATCGCTTCTGCGCACTCACGTACCAGTGCCGGCCCACGATAAATAAATCCACTATACAACTGCACCAGGCTCGCGCCCGCGTCAATTTTGGCTGCCGCATCGGCACCACTGAAAATGCCGCCCACGCCAATAATCGGCATACGACCTTTCAGCTCTTCTGCCAGCAGGCGCACGATCTCAGTTGAAGCATCGGTCAATGGTGCACCGGAAAGGCCGCCCGCTTCATCGGCATAGGGTGAGTCCGCAACCGCACTACGATCCAGCGTAGTGTTAGTCGCAATCACTGCATCCATGCCTTCCTCCAATAGCGTCCCCGCTACCAGCTGTACTTCTTCAGGCGTCATATCTGGCGCGATCTTGATAGCCAACGGCACGTAACGGCCTTGTTGCTGACTGAGCTCCAACTGGCAAGCTTTGATCTGCGCCAGCAGCTGTTTCAATGCATCCCCGTACTGCAAAGTACGCAGGCCAGGTGTATTCGGTGACGACAGGTTTACAGTGACATAGCTGGCCCTGCTGTAGACCTTGCGCAGGCAATAGAGGTAGTCGTCCACTGCGCTTTCTACTGGAGTGATCGCATTCTTACCAATGTTGATACCCAGAATACCTTGGTACTTAACCGCAGCCAGGCGCTCAAGCATGGCGTCCACACCGGCATTATTGAAACCAAAACGGTTGATGATCGCCTCGTGTTCCGGCAACCGAAACAGCCTAGGCTTGGGATTGCCGGGCTGCGGCCGAGGTGTAACCGTGCCTACTTCAATAGAGCCAAAGCCCAAAGCGGCCAAGCCGTCGACAGCGACTGCGTTCTTATCCAGACCCGCAGCCAAGCCAACCGGATTATCAAAGGTCAGCCCCATCACTTCAACAGGCTGAGCCGGCACCGGCCGCACCAGCTTGTCGGTCAGGCGCAGACGACCAGCAGCGCCAATTAGGTCCAACGCCAGATCGTGAGACGTCTCGGCGGGCAGTTTGAACATCAAAGAGCGGAGCAGGTCGTACATGAGAGAAGGGCCTGGGCTGTGAAATCAGGCTGCAGAGTATAAAGGGTTATGCCGCCGGATTCAGCAGCGCCGGCACCCTATCCGTGCGTTCCGCCAGTCAAGCGTTCCAACTTGAGTAACTTACCCTCATCCGTGAAGCTCAATAGAAAACTGCCGTGCACACCGCCATGGGTCAAAAACGGGCGTAAATGGTGCGCAGGGAGACTCACCCTGCGCCCATCACGGCTATACATCGAAACCCGCTCCGCGCGGCCCTGATACCAGGCCAAATAACGCTCTGCGGGTAATGCCAAATCGATGATCAGCTGCTGCATGGCTCTCCTTGTGCATTCAACCGCGCTGACTGAGCCATATCCAGCAATTCGCGCATAGCTACCGCTACCATTGGATAATCTCCTGCACCGGCGTTTTTCAATTCGGTCAACATTGCCTGCCAACGCTGCACCATCTGCTGATTCTGCGCCATCCAACTGTCGACTAACTCATCTACCGGCATCGATTCATCGGCACTCTGCAGCGCCGAGATAGTCATGGTGCGCGCCTGCCAATCGAGATCATCACGATAGCTTTCGCGGGCCAGCGCTTGCCAGTGGTTATCTACCACCAAGTTGGATACTTGCTGATTAAACCAAGGCAGCTGCAACTGACTACCCATCGCGAAGAACACCTGAGCTACTCGCTCTGGACTCTGGCCCGTGGCGTCTGCTGCTTCGACGATACCCAGTAGCGTATAGGCATGACCAGTACCTGCAACCACGCGCGCTATGCCTTCAGGCACGGCGTTGTCGGCATAGTGCTGATAACGCTCATCCCAAAGGCGCCTGATCTCGCCCCCCAAAAGCTGATCGAAGCGCTCAGACAGCGCCTGCACGCAAGGTGCAAAATGCGCCACTTCGCGCTCTGGGACCAACTCAGTACGACGATTGCGGATAAACCAGCGCGTGGCGCGACGGCCCAGCCGCATCAACTCCTCCATCAGCTCGAGCTGCACGTCAGCGGGGATCTGATAATCGAGCTTCTCTATGCCAGCAAAGTGCTCCTGCAGATGGAATACATCGCGGGCAACCACGTAGGCGCGGGCGATATCGCTTGGCGCGGCGCCAGTAGACTGCTCCAGACGACGTAAGAACGTGATGCCCATGTGGTTGACCAGGTTATTAGCCAACTGAGTGGAGACAATTTCACGACGCAAACGGTGATCGGACAGCGCCTGTTGATACTTCTTCAGCAGCACCGCAGGAAAGGCCGTTTCCAATTCAGCGGCAAGGTAGCTGTCCTCGGGTACATCCGAGGCGACCAAGGCTTCTTTCAAGTCTGCCTTGGAGTAGGAAATCAACACCGACAGCTCCGCCCGCGTCAGTCCCTTACCTCGCGCCTTGCGCTCGGCCATCTGCTCATCATCCGGGATAAATTCCAGCGCTCTATTGAGCTTGCCACTGTTTTCCATCGCGCTGATAAAACGCTGGTATTCACCCATGGTCTGACTGGCAAGGCGCTGGGCCAAGCTGATCGCCTGCGTCTGCTTGTAGTTATTACCCAGCACCAACTCGGAGACCGAATCGGTCATGCTCGCCAGCAGCTTATTGCGCTGTTTGGCGGTCATGTCTTGGCTGGCAACCACCTCGTTGAGCAGGATCTTGATGTTGACCTCGTGGTCGGAACAATCCACACCACCGGCGTTATCAATAAAATCAGTGTTAACCGCACCACCATTCAGGCAGAACTCGATCCGTCCGAGCTGCGTCATGCCGAGGTTACCGCCCTCACCCACTACTCGGCAGCGTAAATCACGACCATTAACGCGCAACGTATCGTTAGCCTTGTCGCCGACATCAGCATGGGTCTCGACGCTGCCCTTCACATAAGTACCAATGCCGCCGTTCCAGATCAGATCAACCGGGGCTTTTAGCAACTGATGAATCAGTTCGGTTGGCGTAAGCTTCTCCTCTTTGATATCAAAGAGTTCCCGCATCTGCGGCGTAAGTGATACTTGCTTCAAACTGCGGGCAAACAGGCCGCCCCCTTCAGAGATCAGACTGGCGTCATAATCTGCCCAGCTGGAACGGGGCAGATCAAATAGGCGCTGACGCTCGACGAAGCTGCTTTCGGTGTCCGGATTAGGGTCGATAAAAATGTGCTGATGGTTAAATGCGGCCACCAGTTTGAGCTGACGCGATAACAACATGCCGTTGCCGAATACGTCGCCAGCCATATCTCCCACACCAATCACTGTGATCGGATCGGTCTGCACATTCAGCCCCAGCTCGCGGAAATGCCGCTGTACCGAAACCCATGCACCCTTGGCGGTAATGCCCATTTTCTTGTGGTCGTAACCAGCTGAGCCGCCTGAAGCGAAAGCATCACCCAGCCAGAAGCCGTAACCTGCAGCAATACCATTGGCGATATCTGAAAAGGTCGCGGTGCCCTTGTCGGCGGCGACTACCAGATAGGTATCATCGGCATCATGGCGCACCACATTGACTGGCGGCACCACCTGCCCATCAACCAAGTTGTCGGTTAGATCAAGCAAGCCCTGGATGAACATTTTGTAGCAGGCAATTGCCTCCTGCTGCACTTCATCCCGCGTGCCGCCAACGGGTAGCCGGCGCGGCACGAAGCCACCCTTGGCACCCACTGGCACAATGACCGCGTTCTTCACTTGTTGGGCTTTTACCAAGCCCAGCACTTCAGTGCGGTAATCTTCCTCACGATCAGACCAGCGCAAGCCCCCGCGAGCGACTTTACCGCCGCGCAGGTGCACACCCTCGACCCGAGGTGAATAGACAAATATCTCGAACATCGGCCGTGGCAACGGCAGCTCTGGAATGAGCGAAGGATCAAACTTAAGGCTCAGATAATCCTTGGTCTGACCATCGGCATCTGGTTGATAGTAATTGGTGCGCAGAGTTGCCTTGATGAGATCCAGGTAGCGGCGCAGGATGCGATCTTCATTGAGTACCGCTACGTTATCCAGCGCATTCAGAATCGCCTGTTCCAGCTTTTGTTGCATGTCTTCCAGGTCAGCGGGTGAGAGCTTGCGTGCCAGATAAAAACGGGTCCGGAACAGTCGGACCAATTCGCGCGCGATGTCGGCATGCGCGACCAGAGTGTTGGCTATATAAGGCAGCTCGAAGCCAAGGCGAATCTGCTTGAGATAGCGCGCATAAGCGCGCAGTAGCGACACATCACGCCACGGCAGGCTGGCCAGTAGCACTAAACGATTGAAGGCATCATTTTCCGCATGCCCGGCCCAGATCGCGGTGAAGGCTTCGCGGAACAGATCATTGGCTTCTTGAATGTCCAGTCCGGCGTTAGCTGCAAAGGTAAACTCGAAGTCGTGAATCCAGAAGCTGGGGCCATTTTCCTGGGCAATATGGAAGGGAAACTCACCGAGCACACGCAACCCCAAATTCTCCAGAATCGGAATAACATCCGACAACGGCAACGGGTCACTTAGGTGATAGAGCTTACAGTGCAATATGCCTGGTTTTTGTTCGAGCGGTTGATAGAAGCTCATCGCCAAGGGCTGCTCCGCGCTCAAGCCCAGCATGGTCTGCAGGTCCACTACACCGGTGGCCGGTGGGAAACGATCGCTGTAACCCGCCGGGAAGCCTTCGCCCAAGTGCGCTAATACATCGGTCGCACGAGCCTCGCCCATACTTTCCAGCAAACGATCGCGAAATTCATCTTTCCAATTGCGGCAAGCGCGTACTACTTCCTGTTCTATTTTCACGGGGTCGATGTCCAGCGTTTTGGTGGGGTCAACCCGCATAATGAACTGGGTACGGGCCAGAATGGACTCAGAGAAATAAGTCCAGAATTCACTTTCACTCGCCTGCAAGCGCTCCATTAATACGGATTGAATGGTTAGCCGGATATCGGTGGAGTAAACGTCGCGTGGCACGAAAGCCAGGCAGTAATAGAAACGACCGTAGTTGCCGGAACGCAGGAATACCCTGATCTGATTTCGTTCCTGCATTTGCACAATACTGAGCGCGGTATCCGCCAGTTGCTCGACCGAGGTCTGGAACAAATCATCGCGCGGCAGCACCTGCAGCACTTGCTCTAGTTCCTTGGCCAAATGGCTGCGCGGAATAAAGCCGGAGACCTCACGCACATGCGCCACCTTGCGACGCACATGCGGAATATTGTCGACCAAGTCCGAATAAACCCGCGAGGTATACAGCCCCATGAAACGGTGCTCAAGTAGCACCTTACCTTCGGCATCTACCTCGCGCAGGGAGACGTAATCTGGATAAGCCGGACGGTGTACCCGGCTCAACTGCGAGGCCTTGGCAAAAGAAAGTAACAAGGGCGCCTGCAGATATTCGATTACTTCGCCAGGCAAACCGGCCAGGCTCTCATCCCGCGGCTCCATCGACAGAGCGCCTAAGCTTTTGCCTTCGATCAAACCAAGACGCTGCTTCGGCAAGCCCTCGTTAACTGCAAAGCACTCGTAACCCAGAAAAGTGAAATGGTCTTCGAGCAACCACTCTAAAAAAGCGACGGTTTCAGCCCGTTCATCACTGGAGAAAAACTGCTTGCTGCGCTTCTTTAGATCACCGATCAGGGTGTCGACCTGAGCCTGCATTGCCGGAAAATCACGCACGGTCACGCGCACGTTGCTCAAAGCATCCTTCAAGCCGTCTTGCAGGGTGCGCAGATCCGCAGTGGTGGTGCAACGGTCAACCTCAATATACATAAGGGATTCGGCGCGCACTTCGGCACTTTGGCTGCCGGTTTCCAGCAACGCCTGCAGATTGCCCTGCTGATCGCGTTGAGTGGTCATAATGCTGTTTTGCAGCGTATGGATAGCATAACCCTGGCGAGTGAGCTCCATGCGCACCGAATCAACCAGAAACGGCAGATCCCGGTGCAACACTTCGACTACCGTGTGCGTGCTCTGCCAGCCATGCTGCTGGGTATCTGGGTTGAACACCCGCAGCTTTACCTCGCCACCCTCGAACTGCTGCAAAAAGCGCCAGCTTGATAACGTACAACCCAACAAATCATTATCTTGGCGGGCACTGAGCTCGTCCAGCGAGGCAATACCATAGAAGTAGCGACAGAATAAGCGGATAGCTTGTTGATCTTTTGTCTGCACAAGGGGCTGAAGCCTCTCCTGCAGTGTCTCAATAAAGCCCTGCTTGGTGCTGGCCATGATCAATGCCATGCTGCCTACCTCCTGATGTTGCGTCGTGGGTGTGGACTGCGAACCTACATTCGGTCGTTCCGCTCGCCCTTGTGGGGCATGAGTCGGCAGGCCTGAATTATTATTCTCTCAGACCCCGAACTTTTCTTCTCTCAGACATAGTCTAGACCAAAGGCATTTCGGTAAAGTGACGTACACTGACGCCGGCCCCAATCAACAGGACACTAAAAACGCCAATGACTCACCGGGACTCACTGCTGCAGCTCAAGGCCTTCCTCGGCCAACACATCTTCGGACAGGAACATTTGATCGATCGCATGCTGATCAGCCTGCTGGCTGGCGGCCATGTGCTCGTCGAAGGTGCACCGGGGCTAGCCAAGACTAAGGCGATCAAAGCGCTGTCTGAGGGCATTGAAGCAGACTTTCATCGCATTCAGTTCACCCCTGATCTGTTGCCCGCCGACATCACCGGCACCGAGGTCTACCGACCGGAAACTGCCACCTTTAGTTTTCAGCAAGGCCCCATCTTCCATCATCTGGTGCTGGCAGACGAAATCAACCGTGCGCCTGCTAAAGTGCAATCGGCGCTCTTGGAGGCCATGGCAGAGCGGCAAGTCAGTGTTGGCCGTGAGACTTATCCACTGCCCGAGCTGTTCATGGTGATGGCAACGCAAAACCCGATTGAGCAGGAAGGCACTTATCCCCTGCCTGAGGCGCAACTTGATCGCTTTCTGATGCACGTGCGCATCGGCTTTCCCGATGCTGCTCTGGAGCGCCAGATACTTCAACTGGCGCGCGGTGAAGCACGCGGCGAAGAGCCCACTGACTCGCGCAAGATCAGTCAAGCCAGCATACTCGGCGCGCGACAGGAAGTGCTGGAGATGTTCATGGCCGACGCCGTAGAGGAGTACCTGATTCAACTGATCATGGCGACTCGTCGGCCCGAGCAGTACAACGCGCAGCTGGCCGAATGGTTAACCATGGGTGCCAGTCCACGCGGCACCATCGCTATGGACCGTTGCGCCCGCGCGCACGCATGGTTGGCCGGGCGTGATTTCGTCAGCCCCGAGGACGTGCAGGCAATAGTCCATGACGTGTTGCGTCACCGCATCATGCTCAGTTTTGAGGCAGAAGCCGCTGGCATTGATACCGATCAGGCCATCAACCTGTTGATCGACTCAGTTCCGGTGGTCTAAGCCATGGCCGCCGGTCTGGATCCTGCTATCTACACCAGCCTGGAAGCGCTGCTCGCAACCCGCCGCCATTGTCACGAGCTGCCGTTATTCAGTCGTCCGGTGCGCAGTGGTAGCCAAAGCGGCCAGCAGAGTTCGCGTCTGCGTGGGCGCGGTGTTGACTTTGATCAGGTACGCGCCTATCAGCCCGGTGATGATATCCGCAATATCGACTGGCGAGTCACCGCGCGTACCCAGAAGGTGCACACCAAAGTATTCAATGAAGAGCGCGAGCGGCCGGTTTTTGTGGTCGGCGAGCAGAGCCCGCGCTTATTTTTTGGCAGCCAGCGCTTCAAGTCAGTGTTGGCCGCAGAAACCAGCGCGCTGATTGCCTGGACCGCGCTATCGCATCACGACCGTGTGGGCGGCATGGTGTATAGCCCCGGTGTTTGCCATGAAGTCAGACCTAGACGCGACCGCAAAGCGCTGTTGCAGCTACTGCAGTTGCTGCTCAAAGCCAACCACGAACTGCAACCCGGCCAACAAGCGGCGCCGGAAGACGAGAGCGAGCCGCTGAACCTGGCGTTGCGCCATAGCCGCGAGATCATCCGTCCCGGTAGCATTCTCTATATCATCTGTGATCACAGCGCCATCGATGGGCTGAACCAGAGTTTGCTGGTGCCGCTGGCAGGGCACAACGATTTGGTGTTGCTCCCCATATTCGACCCGCTGGATAGCAGCCTGCCCCTTTTCGGCCCGCTGGACTTTGTTCAAGGCGATCAGCGGATAACCCTTAACACCCTGCAACCAGGCGTGCGTGAGGCTTACGCGGCGCAATTCCAGCAACAGCAACAGAACTGGCTACGCTTGGCCCGCCGCTTGCGCTGTAGCTTGATTCCGCTAGATACGCGTTTCACCGCCCATGAACAACTACGCGACAACCTGACTGGCCACCCTAAAGGAGGCTCACGGTGAGCAGTCCTCTGCTGGATGCCCTTATTCAACCGGCACCGCCGCCACCGATTGCTTGGTGGCCGCCGGCGCCTGGTTGGATCGCGTTGGCGGTACTACTTATGCTGTTGTTGATCGCCCTACCCTTGCTTTGGCTGTCATTGCGCCGTCGCCATCGGCGCCGCCTGAGAGCACAACGCATCATTTGGGAGGTGCCGGACCATCTGCCAGATCAGGCGTGGCTAGCAGCACTGAATACCCAGCTCAAGCGGCAGCTAAAAAGCCGTGGCGAACACGACGCGATCCGACTGTTCGGCCCGGCCTGGGTCAGCTACCTTTGTCAGGGCTATCCGCAGTCACGGCCCGATATTCTGCACCCATTGGGAGGTGGGCTGTATCAGCCGGGTAGCGACATGAGTTCTATCGAGCGCCTGGCACTGCAACGAGAGCTATTGCGTTGGGTTAGGCACAACCATGTTTGAACTGTATTGGCCTGCCGCCTTTTTACTGTTGCCGCTGCCTTGGCTGTTGCGCTGGCTGCTTCCTTCCGCTGCGCGGCCCGCCAGCGCTCTGCAGGTTAGTTTTTTACGCCGGCTAAGCCAGCTGGACGCCAGCACTTCCAGCCCTACAAGCGCAGGCGCACGCTGGCCGGTACTGCTGATCTGGCTCCTGTTGATCTGCGCCGTGGCCCGACCGCAGTTAATTGGTGCGCCGTTGGCACCCAGTGTCAGTGGGCGCGACATGATTGTCGCCGTCGATCTGTCTGCCAGTATGGAAATACGCGACATGCAGCTTGAAGAGCACACCGTCGATCGGCTGACATTGGTAAAGCATTGGCTTGGTGCTTTTATTGAGCGCCGCCACGGCGATCGCCTGGGGCTTATTCTGTTCGGCAGCAAAGCGTATGTGCAGGCACCGCTAACCTACGATTTAGATAGCGTTGCGCAATGGTTGAATGAATCCTTCATAGGTCTTACAGGGCGAGACACCGCGATTGGCGATGCCATTGGCTTGGGCATTAAACGCCTGATTCAGCAACCCGACTCCAGCCGCGTCATGCTACTGATCACCGACGGCGCCAATACCGCCGGTGAGATCGCACCTATCCAGGCCGCGCAACTTGCCGCCGAACAGGGAATCCGTATTTTCACCATAGGCGTTGGCGCCGACAGCATGCAGCAGAGCGGATTGCAGGGCTTATTAAATGGCGACGTCGATCCCTCCATAGACCTCGACGAAACCACCCTACGCGAAGTGGCCGACATAACCGGGGGTAGCTATTTTCGTGCCCACGACAGTGCCAGCCTTGAGGCCATTTACGCGCAGCTAGATGAACTGGAGCCCAGTTTACGCGCAGGTCGTCCAAGCCATGAGAACATCCCCCTGTACCCGTGGCCACTCGCTGCCGTTTGGTTAATCAGCATCGGCATGGCGCTGCAACAGGTAAGGAGGCAGCGCAATGTTAACTGAGCTGCCTGAGCTACTGCCTTTTAGCTTCATACGCCCCTGGTGGCTGCTGGCGTTGTTGCCCAATCTACTGCTGTGCTGGTATCTGTACCGCCACATGAAGAAGTATTCCGGCTGGGAAGCATTGTTGCCGGCCAACCTGCGTAAGGTGGCGTTGCAACAACGGACGGGGCGGCGTTATTCCGGTCGCTACCTGCTGTTAGCGCTATGTTGGACCTTGGCTTTGCTGGCGCTGTCCGGGCCTGCATGGGAATCCGATGACGGCATCGAGCGCAGTGATCAAGCGGCTTTGGTGGTGGTATTACAAGTGTCGCGCAGTATGCTTTCAACGGACTTGGCACCTAACCGACTGGAGCAGGCTCGCCGCAAGGTACAAGACCTCATGCGCGCCTTTCCAGAGCGGCGGGTTGCGCTGATTGCCTACGCTGGCAGTGCGCACGTAGTAGCCCCCCTCACCCGCGATCACAGTACCCTGCTCAACCTGCTAGGCGCTCTGCATCCGGATATCATGCCGGTACGCGGCCAACAGGCTGATCAGGCACTCGCGTTGGCCCACCAGATGCTGAGTGATCTACCGCCAGACAGCGCCCAGGTGCTGCTGTTAACCAACGGCCTGGATGAAAGCGAAGAAAAAATCGCAGACGCCACTACAAAACAGATCGGCGAGCGGTTGCGTGTGCTCGGCATTGGCACCGCCGACGGCGCTCCGGTGCCGCTCGCCGAAGGCGGTTTCATGCGCGACGCACAGGGTCGTATTTTGCTACCACAGCTGGATGAAAGCGCCCTCAGCCACTTTGCTCGTCGCCACGGCGGCGAGTACGCCCATCTGACAATCGACGACAATGACATCCAATACCTTCTGGCCGATGCGCCGGCGGCGGGCCAGGTCGCGTTAACGCAGCAGCGCCAGTGGCTCGACCAGGGACATTGGCTGCTGTTGCTGCTGGTACCCATTGCCGCATTTGGCGCGCGCCGCGGATGGCTCGCCTTGCTACTCGTCGCACTTTGGTTGCCACCGCCGGCCTCTGCAATGAGCTGGCAAGATCTCTGGCAGCGACCCGACCAGCAGGCTGCTAAACTCATCACCGACGGCAAACCTGCCGCCGCCGCTGAGCGCTTTAAAAACCCAGAGTGGCGTGCCTGGTCACTGTTGCAAGCCGGAGACTACAGCGCAGCCAGCAGCGCCTACGGCGTACTGGCTACCGCAGAGCCGGAGAACGCGGAGTATCACTTCGCCCAAGGCACTGCGCTGGCGCTGGATGGTGACTATCCGAATGCACTGGATGCTTTTGAGCAGACGTTAATCCGTGCCCCAGAACACACCGCCGCACGACACAACCGGCAACGCGTAGAAGCCTATTTAGCCGAACTGGAGCAGCAAGCTGACCCAGATACACAGGGGCAGGCAGGCGAAGGCCCCGGCAGCAACGGTACTGACCAGCAGAGCGCTGAGGACAGCGCGCAAAACGATGAACAAAGCACCATGACAGACAGCGAGGCGGCCCAACCTGCGGGCGAGCAACCCGTGAGTCTCAGCCCTGGCGCCAACGGCAATCAAGACAGCAGCGCAGCTACCGACGGTGCCGAGGACGTCACGCTCGACGGCAACCTGATTGAGCAAATACCCAGCGCTGCCGAAGAGGAAGAAAACCTGCTAGACAGCACACCTGGCGATGGCAGCGGTAGCGCATCTTCGCTCACCAAAGGCTACAATGCCGAGCAACAACAAGCCCTGCAGCAATGGCTGCGCGACATACCCGATAACCCGTCAGAACTGCTGCGCCGCAAGTTCCTCTATCAACACCTGCAACAACCCGATGGAAGACCCAGATGATGCGATTGCTGTTGACACTTTGCCTGCTGATGCTAACCGGCCTTTGCCAGGCGGCGATGCAGGCCAGTGTTGACCGCACCCAGTTGGTAGAAGGCGATCTCCTTGAACTAACGATAGAGAGCAACGCCGGGAGCAAGTATGGTCCGCCCGATCTCACACCTTTGCATGAACACTTTAACGTCACCCAGAGCCATCAGCTTAGCCTGCTGAGCGAATTGGAAGGTCGCAAGCAATGGGTCAACCGATGGGTGATCGGGTTGCAGCCAAAACGCACAGGTTTCGTCGTCATACCGCCACTTTTTCTTGGCCCTGACAGCAGCGATCCAATTACGCTGCGGGTGCTCACCGAGGCACAAGCAGACGATGACGAAGCCGGCAAACTAGCCCCCATTTTCATCGACAGCGAAGTGGATACCGAGACACCTTACGTGCAGGCTCAGGTGTTACTGACCCTGCGTGTTTATCACTCCGTTTCCCTGTATGACGACTCCGATCTCAGCGGGCTAGACATACCCAATGCCAAAATTGAACGGCTAGGCGCCCCCCGCAACTATGAGCGCACGATCAACGGCGTGCTGCACGGGGTGATTGAGGTGCGTTATGCCATCTTCCCGCAAAAGAGCGGAACCCTGGATATCCCCTCACAGCTGTTCAGCGCCACGGTACAGTTGCCGCGCAACCCAACAGATCCAAATAGCCCACACACCGCACGCATGGTTCAACTGCGCTCACCCAGCATGCAACTTGATGTTAAGCCTATCCCTGAAAGCTACCCCGCAAATGCGCTCTGGTTACCCGCTAAACAGGTGCGGCTGAGTCAGAACTGGCAACCAGACCCCGACCAGGACCTATTGCGCGGTGAGCCCTTGACCCGCACGCTATCCATTCAAGCTGACGGCCTAACCGCGAGCCAACTGCCCGAACTGGGCCGGCTTTCCGATGAGCAGTCCGAAGACCTCCGTCAGTACAACGACCAGCCACAGCTGGAAAACCAACTATCGGCCAACGGTATTCTTGGCTTGCGTCAGGAAAGCGCTGCGCTGGTAGCGCGCAGCACTGGCCAGCTTGCGGTGCCAGAAGTCAGCGTGCCCTGGTGGAATATAAGTACCGACAAGCTCGAGAAAGCCAGCTTGCCGGCCGTCAGTCTGAACATACTCAACAATCAGAACGTCGGCCCCAGCACGCCGGCCAGCGAGCGTAACCGCAACGTAGAGCCCGTGGCGCTGCTGTGGCCCTGGCAGCTGGCCTGCGCCCTGCTGCTGGCCGCGCTAGCTGCTTGTATCTATCGCCTACGCCAACTACGCAGGCAATTGCGTAGCCTGGATGAGCTGCACGAAGACACCGAACACCTGGATGCCGATGTCGCCGGCAACCCCTTAGCCGACCTCCAAGTAGCCTGCCGCCAGAACCAGCCAGCTGATGCGCGCAAAGCACTAGAGCATTGGGCCAAGCAGCAAGAAAGTGACCTCATCGCACTCAGCCAGCAATACCCTGTGCTAGCCGATGCCCTTGATGATTTGAATACCTGCCTGTTCGGCCAGAACGACAGCGCCTGGCGCGGTAAGCCCCTGTGGCGTGCGGTGCGGCAAGTCACCCAGTCGCGTCAGCGGGAAGCGGCTGAGGCGACTGATGGAGGGATGCAGCCGTTGTATCCGGATGTTTGAGCGCGCGGCTGATGGAATATTTTCCTTTGCCGGAACTGGTTTACATAAATGTCGCAAGTGGATGCATCTGACCAGTTATATCGCCAGATTATCTGTTTAGCTGATTTTTGCTTTTCGCCTTTAGGCGAGCCAAGAGGGGCCGCTTGCCCGGCCCCCTTAGCGATCCCCCGGGGCACCCAGCTGCGCGGCCCTGCGGGTTCGCTGCGTTGCTCGATCTGCCGGGGATGCTCGCAAACTCGCTTCGCTCAGACACCGCGAGCACCTTTTTCCCGACAGCCCTGCGCTACTCGCCCGCTCAGATGGGATTTGATGGTCCGTGCAGCGGCATATTAAGCAGCCTGCATAAGCAATCCACCAAAAAGGCGCCCGGAGGCGCCTTTTTGGTGTTCAGTTGCAGCCTTATTACTTACGCAACTTATCCGGACGAATCAGGAAGCGAGCCAGTGCTGGCAGTAACCAGAGTGCGCCGAACATATTCCAGAGGAACATGAAGGTCAGCAAGATACCCATGTCGGCCTGGAACTTGATGGCCGAGAAGATCCAGGTGGCCACACCAATGGCCAGAGTGAAACCGGTGAAGGTCACCGCCTTACCCGTGGTCTTCAGCGTTTCGTAGTAGGCCTCCTGCAGCGGCAAACCCTGACGCAGATAGCTTTCCAGTCGGCTATAGATATAGATACCGTAATCCACCCCGATACCTACACCCAAAGCGATCACCGGCAGAGTTGCCACCTTCACGCCAATACCCAGGAACGCCATCAACGCGTTGGCCAGTACCGAAGTCAGAGCCAGCGGAATGATGATACACAGCACCGCGCGGATCGATCGGAAGGTCACCAGACACATGAAGATCACTACCGCGTACACGGTGAGCAGCATCTTGGTTTGCGAAGCCTCGATCACCACGTTGGTAGCAGCTTCGATACCAGCGTTACCTGCTGCCAGCTTGAACTCCATCGTATCGGTGTTGTACTCAGCAGCAAACTCCTCCACCGCAGAGGTAGCGCGGGTGAGCGTGGCTGCCTTGTGGTCGTCGAGGAAGATCATCACCGGAGCCAACGAGCAGGCGGCGTTGAACATACCTGAAGGTGCGCGGCTGATGGCGTTGTTCAGATTGTCCTGGTTACGCGACAGACCCTGCCATTTCAGGTTGCCCTCGTTGTTACCCATGATCACCTGCTTGGCTACCGTCACCAGCGATACCGCTGACTGCACGCCATCCAGGTTGTTCATCTTCCATTCCAGGTCGTCAATGGCTTCCATCGTCGAATGCGCAGAACACATTTCATCCGGCGTTTTGACCATGACCACCAAAATGTCCGAACTGGTCGAGTAGTTGTCGATAATGAACTTGTTGTCCAAGTTATAGCGCGAGTCAGCACGCAACTCCGGCGCACCTGGATCAAGGTCACCGATGGCCACGTTTTTGCCGTGGTAGATACCGAAAGCGAACGCCAGTATGGCCAGTAAAACCGAAATGGGAGCAACTGACGGATGCGCAAACTTCGCGACTGCCAACCAGAGTTTCTGTGGCCGTGAAGCACGATCGCGATTGCGCTCAACCGCGCTTTTGCTAAGACCGATGTAGGACATCAGAATTGGCAGCAACATCAGGTTGGTGAGAATAATCACACCTACACCGATGGAAGCAGCGATACCCAGTTCGCGAATCACCTCAATTTCAATCAGCAGCAGCGTTACAAAGCCCACCGCGTCCGAAATCAGCGCAACTATGCCTGGAATGTACAAAGACCGGAACGCGCGGCGCGCCGCATCGTAACTGCCCTGCGAGGTCGGATACTCAATAGCCATGCCATTGATGATTTGCACACCGTGGGAAATACCGATGGCGAACACCAGAAACGGCACCAGAATTGAGTAAGGATCAAGCCCAAAACCCAAGGTGCGCAACAAACCCAACTGCCAAACCACCGCGATAACCGAGCAGGCCAACGTGGTCAGCGAGCTCTTGATACAACGGGTGAACATCATCAACAGCACAAAGGTGATCAACAGCGCAGCGCCGAAGAACATAACAACTTTGATGATGCCTTCAATCAAGTCGCCGACCTTTTTGGCGAAACCAACGATATGCACCTTGATGTTGGGATTTTCTGCCTCGAAGTGCTGACGTATCTTCTCTTCCAACTGCCGCGAGAAGTCACCGTAGTCGAGCTGAATCAGCTCGCTTTGGTTATCCGGGTTGGGATAAGCCTCCTGCAGCGGCACATCAATGATGGTTGACTTGAAGTTATTGCCTACCAAGCGACCAATTTCACCGGATTTAAGTACGTTGGCACGCAGCTCGTCCAAATCCTCTTCGCTGGAATAGGACGGCCGATTGGCTACCGGGCCACCGTCGAAACCGTACTCGGTCACTTCGGTCCAGCGCACATTAGGGGTCCACAGCGAGCGCAGATTGGAACGGTCTACGCCCGGCAGGAAAAACACTTCATCATTAATGCGCTTGAGCATATCCATATACTCGGCAGAAAAGATGTCACCATCTTCGATCTCAACCGCAATACGGATAGAGTTGCCGAGGTTTGGCAGGTCGTTCTCATGCTCGATCATGTTAACGACATAGGGATGCTTGAGAGGAATCATCTTCTCGAAGCTGGTATCGGGCTTGACCTGCGCTGCCTGATATCCGAAAAACGCGGTGAGTAACGCAAAGATCAGCAGTACTGCAATCCGATTATTGAAAATCAGCCGCTCCACGAAGGGTGCGGTCTCCTGATGGTGCTTTGACATCCAGATTCTCCGGCGAAAATTTATTGTTGTTCGTCTTTAAGGCCATTGGCCGAGGCCCTGACTACACCGTGCTGTCCAACCAGCAACAGCTGGCCATCGGGTAGACGTTTGGCGGTTGCTAGTGCTACCCGATCTGCACGGGTATGTGCCTCGAAGGTCTTGCCGTGATCATCGCTGGTGAGCACCACGCCGCCAGCGCCTACCACTGCTAGCTTGCCATCGGCAGAGAGGTTACCGCCCAACAAGGTGGCTCTCGGGGCGCGATTGCTGAACTCCACTGGCTGCCAGGTATAGCCAAAGTTTTCTGAGCGAAAGAGATTGCCGCGCAAGCCCCAAACCAACAGTTGACCCGTCTGCCCCGTGCCTGAAATACCGAACCAGGTTCCGTCATAGGGGGAATTGTCGAGGGTTTCCCAGGTGTCACCGTAATCGGAAGAGCGATACATACTGCCCATCTCACCGACCATAAACAGGCCAGCATTGTGGATCGGGGCAATAGCGTTGTAGTGCATACCGTACTCGTTATCGACGCTGTCGCTGCGATCCTCCCAGTTGGCCCCGCCATCATCTGTGCGCAGGAAAATACCGTATGCGCCCACGGCAAAGCCGGTCTGCGCATCGCGGAACCAAACATCCATCAACGGACGCTCCAACAGGCCTGGCCCTTCGGGATCAACCGGCTTATCAAGTGCCGGATCGCGGTATTGCAGCTCCCAACTCTGACCTGCATCGCTGCTGTGCAGAATCATCGAATCGTGACCTACTGCCCAGCCGTTCTCAGCATCCACGAAGTACACCGCCGTAAGCACCTGCCGCACCGGCACCTCTGCCTGAGTCCAGTTCTCGCCCTGGTCATCCGAATACACGATATGCCCATGGCTGCCTACGGCTACCAGACGCTCACCTGCAGTGACCACATCAAGCAGCAATACCTGGCTGGCGAGGTCAGACATGATTGCGGGCTTGGGTGCCTCAGCGATTGGTTGTGCGTCCTGAGCCATAACGGCGCCTGCCGGTGCCAATAGCACAGCAGCCAAGCCAAAAGCACGCAGCGCTGGCCGGCCAATAAAATGCTTGCGGAGTTTCAGATCTGAAATCGGGCAAACTGCCTGGACTGTAGATTGAGTGCGCCCCTCGATGCGCTCACGCATACGCCATTCCCCTTATTATTGTCAGAAGCCGCCAACTAGACGGAATCAACCATACTAACGAGGACAGACCCCGCTCGCCAACGGGTCGCGGTTATCTTTTGTTAATCAGCAAACTGATAACAGTTCGACGAATTTACCCGCAATATCAAGTAACAGTTCATTTCACAGCGAGTTCTACGCGCATAAAAAACCCGCCAATCGCGGCGGGTTTTTTTACTGCAAGCAGACTATCAGTGACTCATCTTGCTGCCTTTAGACTTGCGAACCTTTTCAGGATTGATCAGGAAGCGCGCCAGAGCCGGCAGCAACAGCATGGCACCCAACATGTTGACCAGGAACATGAAGGTCAACATCAGACCCATATCCGCCTGGAACTTGATGGCGGAGAATATCCAGGTTGCCACACCGATGGCCAAACACAGACCAGTGAAGAGTACTGCCTTACCGGTAGAGCGCAGGGTTTCATAGTAGGCTTCCTGCAGCGGCATACCCGCGCGCAAGAAACTCTCAAGGCGACTGTAGATATAAATACCGTAGTCGACACCCACACCTACACCAAGGGCAATTACCGGCAGCGTTGCCACCTTCATACCAATCCCCAGGAAGGCCATCAGCGCGTTACCCATCACCGAGGTCAGAACCAGCGGCAGTAAGATACAGATGGTCGCCGGGAATGAGCGGAAGGTCATCATGCACATGATGCCAACCCAGATGTACACCAATGAGAGAATCAGCAGCTCGGAGCTGGAGATAACATCGTTAGTCGCCGCTTCGATACCGGCATTACCTGCAGCCAGCTTGAATTCGAGCTCATCTGTGTTGTACTCGGCAGCGAATTCCTTAACCGCATCGGTAGCGCGGGTCAGGGTGTCAGCCTTGTGGTCATCCAGGAAGATCATCACCGGCGCCAGTGAGCAAGCAGCGTTGAACATACCGGACGGTGCACGGCTGATCGCGTTGTTCAGGTTATCCTGGTTACGCGATAAGCCTTGCCATTTCAGGTTGCCCTCGTTGTTACCCATCAGCACTTGTTTGGCCACGGTTACCAGCGAGACGGCAGACTGCACACCTTCAAGGTTGTTCATCTTCCACTGCAACTGGTCGATGGCTTCCATGGTTTCGTAAGCAGAGCACTTCTCTGCTGGCGTGCTGACCATAACAACCAGAATGTCCGAGCTGGTCGAATAGTTCTGAATGATGAAGTCATTGTCCAGGTTATAGCGTGAATCAGGCCGCAACTCGGGGGCGCCGGCATCCAGGTCACCGACCTTGATGTTGTGCTCCTGATAGAAGAAGCAAGCCACACCACCAACCAGAGCAACAATCACAATCCACGGCGCGAAACTTGGATGCGCCACGTTGGAGAGGGCGCGCCAGAATGTGTGCTCGCGCACCGCATCACGCTTGCTGCGCTCAATTGCCTTCTTGCTGATACCCAGATAGGAGATGGTTACCGGCAGCATGATCAAGTTGGTGAACACGATAACCGCCACACCGATGGAAGCACCAATGGCCAGCTCATGAATCACGCCGATATCCATAACCAGCAGCGTGATGAAGCCCACCGCATCCGCCAGAATCGCGATCATACCGGGCAGGAATAGCTGCCTGAATGTGCGACGTGCTGCCGTCAGGGCGTTATCAGCTTCGCCTGACTGCAAGGCAATACCGTTGATCTTTTGCACCCCGTGGGAAATACCGATGGCAAAGATCAAGAACGGCACCAGCATCGAATACGGATCCAGACCGAAGCCGACCAGATTGATCAGACCCAACTGCCAGATCACCGCGATAACTGTGGTGACCAGTACCGATACCGTACTGCGGATACACCAGGTAAACAGGTACAGCAATACGAAGGTGATAAGGAACGCAATACCGAAGAAGGCCACTACCCCCATCAGACCATCGATCAGATCACCGACTTTCTTGGCGAAACCAACGATGTGAATCTTGATATTGGGATTGTCAGCCTGAAAGCGATCACGAATTTTCTCTTCCAGCTGATGCGAAAACTCCTTGTAGTCCAGCCGCAGCAGCTCGCTCTGATTCTCGGGGTTCGGGTAGAACTCCTGCAACGGCACTTCGATGATGCTGGACTTGAAGTTGTTGCCAACCAAACGACCAATTTCGCCGGACTTGAGCACGTTGCCGCGCAATTCGTCCAGATCTTCTTCATTGGTGTAAGACGGGTGATTGGTTACCGGACCACCGTCAAAACCGTACTCGGTCACCTCGGTCCAGCGGACGTTTGGCGTCCACAGGGAGCGAAGATTGGAGCGGTCTACACCCGGCAGGAAGAACACCTCATCGTTAATCTGCTTGAGGGTTTCCATGTACTCGGTAGAGAAAATGTCGCCATCTTCAATCGCCACCGCAATACGGATGGAGTTGCCGAGGTTGGCCAGATCATCCTGGTGCTCGAGCATGTTGACGATATAAGGGTGTTCCAGCGGAATCATCTTGCCGAAACTGGTATCAGGGCGAACCTGCAGCGCCTGATAGCCGAGAAATACAGTAATAATAGAGAACAACAATACAACTATCAGGCGGTTGTTAAAGACCAACCGTTCCATGAAAGTTGCGTTTTCCTGGTCGCTGGACATCCAGACTCTCCTCGCTTGTAATTATTATCAGTTAACTTTGAGGCCGCTGGCGGCAGCAATAGAAACGCCGTTCTGGCCTACAAGCAAGATCTGACCGTTTTTCAGCACCTTGGCAGACGCGAGGGCAACACGATCAGGACGAGTGGAGACGTTGAAGGTTTTGCCACCATCATGGCTAATGACCACCACGCCGCCGGCCCCCACTACAGCCAACTCGCCAGCCTCGGAGACGCTGCCACCCAGCAGTGTTGCGCCGAGTTTGTTGTTGCTCTGGGTTTTCAGGGCTACCTGCTGCCAGCTGTCACCAAAATCGGTTGAACGATACATGTTGCCACGCAGGCCCCAGACCAGAACAAGATTCTCCTGATTGGTGCCAGAGACACCGAACCAAGAGCCGTCATAGGGCATGTCGGTCAGAGTCTCCCAAGTGTCGCCATAGTCAACAGAGCGGTACATCGTGCCCATCTCGCCAACTAGAAACAGACCAGCGCCCTTGATCTCTGCGATCGAGTTGTAGTGAAAACCATCCGGGTTATCAACCACATCACTGACGTCTTGCCAGTTCTCGCCACCATCATCGGTACGCAAGAAAATGCCATAGGCTCCGACGGCAAAACCGGTTTTGGCGTCACGGAACCAGACATCCATCAGCGGCCGCTCAAGCAAGCTGGGGCCTTCTGGGTCCAAGGCTTCGTCCAATTCTGGATCACGATACTGCATCGCCCAGTTGGCGCCGCCATCGGTGGTGTGCAGGATTAGTGAATCGTGTCCTACCGCCCAGCCGTTTTTGTCGTCCGCAAAGTAAACGGCGGTCAGCAGCTGACGTACCGGCACAGCAGCTTGTTTCCAGCTGCTGCCTTGGTCGTCGGAATACACAATATGACCGCGACTACCCACAGCGACCAAGCGCTCGCCGACCAGGGCCGCATCGAGCAGCAGGTCGGAAGCGGAAAGCTCAGATTCAACTGCGGGTTTAATATCCTCAGCCGCCTCGGCCAGGCTGACGCCAGGCATAGCAAAGCCCGCAACGGCAGCAGAGAGCGCTAACGTCGAGAGTACTGAACGAATAGGAAAATTTTGCTTGCTGGTCGTTTGAAACGCGTTCGCACGAACCATGAATGGAGCGCGCCAATTAATAGGCTTACGCATACACCACCCCTCTTTGTTTTTATAAGGTGCCCTGCTCCGCAAGGGAACGATGAACAGATGTCGCCATGCTTGGAGAACTGAAAGACAAGCGTCAAATCAGCTATCGCTCCAGCGGACAAGGCATATTAGAGGCCTACTACACACTGCACAAATACCTCTTGGTAATTTTTTATTAAAATATCGGCCTTGCGCATACGAAGTAACTCATTTATTAGGTCTTAACTCAAGCCCTCCGGGCCTATCCGGAGAGCATGTTGCCAGCATTATCGATCAAACCATCGACTTACTCACCACTTCGTAAACGTCCGGAGACAGTTTTTCGGTTGCCATTATGCGGGCCAGCTCTTGTTGCATCAGCTGCTGACGATCCTCGGCGAACTTGCGCCAGCGGCTGAGTGGGGTAACCAGCCGAGCGGCGATTTGCGGGTTTAGGCTATTCAGTTCGATGATGCGATCGGCAAGAAAACGATAACCCGCGCCGTCAGCACGGTGGAAGTTGACCAGGTTCTGGTTAGCGAAGGCGCCAATCAGGGCACGCACCTTGTTCGGATTACGCAGGGTGAATAACGAGTGTTGCATCAGCGCTTCTACGCGCTCCAGCCCGCCGGGCAAGGTGCTGCCGGCCTGAATGCTAAACCACTGATCCATCACCAACGGGTAAGCTGCCCAACGCTCGGCGAAACGCTCCAACGCCGCTTCGCGCTGTTGCGCGAAAGGCGAGTTAACCAAGGCGACCAAGGCGGCCTGCCGGTCAGTCATGTTATTGGCCTCAACAAACTGCCGTACGCATAGATGCATGACAGCTTGGTCTTCAGTCAACATCAGGTAACTCAGCAGCGTATTCTTCAGGCTGCGCGTCGCCATAGACGCAGCATCCGCGCTGTAGTGCTCAGCCGCCGGCAAACTATCAAAGCGTTGCTGCAGTTCGCTTTTGAGCGTGCGTGCCAACTCGCCGCGCAACCACTCGCGGGCGAAGTGAATCGCCTCCACATGGGCGGTATCGGCCAACTCAACCAAATAGGCCTCGGACGGCAAGCGGATTAGCTCTGCGACCATGGCTGCGTCCAGCGCAGTATCCGCCAGCACAGTCCGATAAACCTCGGCCAAACGCTGATCCAAATGCAGCGGTCGACCCGCGCGATGAATTTCTACCAAGCCGTGCAGTACATCCACCGCCAGCCCCTGCGCCGCTTCCCAACGATTGAAGCCGTCTGGGTCGTGCTTGGCCAAAAACACTCGATCATCCCGGCTATAGGGGTAATTGAGTTTGACCGGTGCTGAGAAGCCGCGCAGCAACGACGGCATGGGTTGCTGTTCGATATTGCTAAAGACGAACTCCTGCTCAGCTTCAGTTATCGACAGCACAGTCTCATTACCCAAGCTCTCGGACTCACCTTTCAGCTGTAGCGCCAACTCTTTGCCCGCTCCATCTAGCAACGCCATACGTACCGGAATCACCTGAGGCAGCTTTTCGCTCTGCCCCGGTGTTGCGGGGCAATGCTGTCGGAAGCCAAGGTGATATTCGCGCTTGGCCGCATCGTAGTGACTAGCCACGTCCAACCGTGGCGTGCCGGCTTGGCTATACCAGCGTTTGAACTGGCTGAAGTCTGCGCCGTTGGCATCTTCCAGCGCTTGTATAAAGTCATCGCAGGTCACTGCCTGACCATCATGACGCTCAAAATACAGGTCGGTCCCCTTACGGAAGCCGTCCTCACCCAGCAAGGTATGCAGCATGCGCACTACTTCTGAGCCCTTTTCATACACTGTCAGTGTGTAGAAGTTAGCGATTTCAATAAAGGAATCAGGGCGTACCGGATGTGCCATCGGGCCAGCGTCTTCGGCAAACTGGTTAGCCCGCAAAAAGGTCACGTCTTCGATGCGTTTGACCGTACGTGAGTTCATGTCTGACGAAAATTCGGAGTCACGGAACACGGTAAATCCTTCCTTCAGCGATAGCTGAAACCAGTCACGGCACGTCACCCGATTGCCTGACCAGTTGTGGAAGTATTCGTGCGCCACTACCGCCTCAACCCGCTGGAAAGCCAGGTCAGTCGCCGTATCCTGCTGCGCCAACACACAGCTGGAGTTGAAGATGTTCAGGCCTTTGTTTTCCATCGCGCCCATGTTGAAGTCGTTCACAGCGACGATCATAAAGATATCCAGGTCGTATTCACGACCGTAGGTTTCCTCATCCCAGCGCATAGAGCGTTTCAGGCTGTCCATGGCGTGATCACACTGTTCACGGTTTTCCGCCTCGACGTAAATACGCAGATCGATCTCGCGGCCACTCATGGTCACGAAACTGTCCTGCAGCAGGCACAAATCACCGGCGACCAAAGCAAACAGGTAGGCCGGCTTACGGAAAGGGTCTTCCCAGCTGATCCAGTGGCGACCGCCCTCGTGCTCACCCGAGGCAATCGGGTTGCCGTTGGACAGCAACACAGGGTAGTTGCCACGATCAGCGACCACTGTAGTGGTAAACCGGCTCATGACGTCCGGGCGGTCGAGGTAGTAAGTGATTTTGCGGAAGCCTTCGGCTTCGCACTGGGTACAGAACATGCCCCCGGATTTGTAGAGCCCCTCTAGCGCAGTATTGTTTTGCGGCTCGATGCGAGTGGTGATAGAGAGTTCAAAACTGGCGGCCTGCGGATGCAGCGTCAGGCTATCGTCATCGACCTGATAGTCCGCCGCGGCAAGCGGCTGATCGTCGAGTTCGACTTTTACCAGCTCAAGCAACTGGCCATCCAGCACCAAGGGTGGCTGGCTGCTAGCTGCTGGCTTGTCGGCATTCAGGCGCATACTCAGACGGCTATGCACCAATGCGTGATCTTCGAACAGTTCAAAGGTCAGCTGGGTCTCGTCAATCCAGTAGTCAGGCTGCTGGTAATCCTTCAGATAAATCGTTTTGGGTTGTTCGGTACGCATGAAGTGCCCCATTCCGGCGCTGGCCGGCAAGTGAGAGTCCCGCCCACCGCGTGATACGCGGTGACCTTGAAGTAGCGCTTTCAGCTAGCGCTGAATGCCAGCTGATAAGCAGTGTATTTGCGAATATTGATAACCGCCGTGTCGAGCAAAAGATATTGACCTTTAATGCCCATAAGCGTGCCTTCGAGCAGCGGCACCTTATCCAGATTGGCAGACTGCGGTTTAGCCACATATTGTTCAACCGGATAACGAATCTGCAGCGGCTCAACGCCCGTTATCGGTTGAATCGCTTGGAGGCCGAATTGCTTCTGCAGTGCTTCGATGCCATCGCGGGCCAGATCCAACAACCGTTCGCGCTCCGCGAGCATATCCAAGGGTTCCGGCTCGCCGCGCAGCAAAGCGCGCCAGTTAGTTTTGTCCGCCACATGCTGACGCAGCAAATCTTCAACCAACCCCGATTGCTGTCGGGTCGCCACACGTAAAATCGGCAGCGCTTGGCTTGCACCCTGATCAATCCAGCGAGTGGGGATTTGACTGGCACGGGTGATGCCAACTTTAAGACCTGATGAATTCGCCAGGTAGACCACATGATCGGTCATGCAGAACTGCTCGCCCCAGGCCGGATCTCGACACGTACCCAAATGATAATGGCAACGCTCCGGACTCATGATGCAGAGATCGCACTGGGGCAACTTGGTGAAGCAAGGATAACAATAACCTTGACTGAAGCTTTTTTTGGTCTTGCGACCGCAGTGTACGCAGTTGATCAAACCCATCGCTTGCAAGCGTATCTGTTTGCCGATGAGCGTATTTAAATCGATACGCTGATCGCCCAGCGGTAACTGATAAGCAACCGTGGCGGCCGCGCCCGAGATATCAGCCAGCATTTTGCGCGCACTGCCCTGCGTTTCTACCAATGACATCAGTGTAAGGTTTCCGAGCCGGTGGAAAACAGGATATTGGGGACGTCCTTCTCTGCCGATTTACAGGCCTGCGGCCCCATGTAGCCCGTACGCTGCTCTTCCGGCAGATTGTCCCGCTCCCAGGCAATCATGGCTTGCAGGCAAAGCTCTTTCTGCTCTTGGGTCAATTTGCGACCATCGGACCATTTACCGATCTCGACGGCGAGCTTGAGAGCCGCGTACACATCCGGGGTGATATTACGCAGCATGTCGATGAAAGAGGTCATCAGGACTCCGGCTTAGAGTAGAGTGAGGAAATGGGCGTCATTGTAACCCGTCACAGACGCCGCTGCAGCGCTCCGGCGATACTACCGAACAGACACCCGACCAGCAGACCGCTCACATGTGCAGCGTTGGCGATGGCACCAAAGCCCAACATGCTGACCAGGCCAGACATACACAACGCTAGCCACACCAGCATCATGATGACGACCCCCTTGGGCAGCGCGAAATGCACATTCGGTGCAATCAGCTGATACAGCCAGCAGTAGCCCAACAAGCCATACAGCACACCAGATAAGCCACCGAACAGGCCATTCGTCCCGGTCCACCACCACTGTGCGGTATTGGAGATCACCCCAATTAGTAACGTTAACCCCAACAACCAAAGGCCGCCGGAACGCATCTCAATGCGCCTCCCCAACTCCCAATACCAAAGGGCGTTAAACGCCAGGTGCATCAGGCCAAAATGGATGAAAATAGGCGTAATCAACCGCCACCACTGACTCATGTCCGGCTGCGCCGCGAGATAACCACTGGCCTCAAGCGGCGTGTAGGTAAGCAACACCACGTTCTGCAGATTGCTGCCCAGCCCGGTTATCGCTGCCACCAATAAGGTCAGGAGCAAGACCGCCAAGGTAACGGGTATCAACCGATAAGACTGGCGCCAATAAGCGCTTGCGGGAGTTTCTGCAATGCTGCTAGCAGGCGCCGCCGGTAACTCACTCAAATCTCTCTGGTGCAAGGCTCGCACAATTTCAGCGGTCGCCTCATCCACCACCCAGACGACCTGCATGCCATTCTCTTCGGCTACACGGTGTACCACGCCTCGGCTGCGTAAAAAACGCACAAGAGGACGTAGATCTTCTTCCAGCGGACAGCTCAATGCTCGTTGCATGTATTCCTCAGGCGTACCGGGGTACATCTACCCAGACGAAATTATCTGAATTCAGGCGCCGTTCGCCGTCCCAGCGATAAGCTACCAGCTTGCCGTACTTGACCGCGCTGTAATCCAGACACGCTAGGTTTGGACGAATCGGCTGTGGCTGGCCCTGTTGCCAGTAGTGACCGACAAACAAAATAGGATCTTCCGGCTGGTAGATCTGTAACGCCGCTTTTTGTTCATTCGACAGTTCAAGCGCTGCCACCGCATCAGGCAATGCATCGGGTTGAAACACCACATCGCCATAGCGCTGCGGCGCCTCTTCCCAGAATTTGGTGCGGAACGAAGCGCGGGTGAAGCCATCCGTGCCGGTCATGGTAGCGCCATTGGGCAAGCGCAAGTCAGTACCGCGCAACAACCGATCTAATGTGCGCGACTCAACACTACCCCAGTTGCCCGCCGCCAGCAGGTAATCGCGATCTATGCAGCCGTCCGGGTGTTGCGCACGGAAAGGCTGAATTAAACGGTCATCCCAGCAAGCATGCACTAATCGAATTTCATCGCAGTCAAGAAACAGCGGCAGCTCATAGAACCAATCGAGAAAACCTTGCCACTCATCCGGCCAGGCAGCGAATTGATCCAGCGTATCGCCTATCAGCCGATGGTGGCGCTCATTGTGCTCGCGCATGAAGGCTCTGCCGCTATCCGGTGGCGCCGGCGTAGCCCAGCACAGGGCGTTGAACTCATGGTTACCCATGATGCAGCGCGCACTGCCCGCCTCTACCATATCGCGCACCAAATGCAGCGATTCGCGAATACGCGGTCCGCGATCAATAATATCGCCGAGAAACAGTGCCTGGCGCTCAGCGTGTCGCCAAACGCCGGCCTTTTTCTGGTAACCCATTTGCTCAAGCAAGCGCTCGACCGTTAAGGCGCAGCCGTGCACGTCACCGATAATGTCGTAGCCACGTTGGCTTTCCAGCACGCTCACCTTACTGATCCGTGAGACGGCTAGACCATCCCAGCTTGCTGCGACAAATAGCGTAAAAGTTATGATCCAGCGGATGCAGCAGACGGAGCTTCTGCGGCTTCTTGCGAATGGTGATGCTGTCACCCGGCGCACAGGAAATATGCACCTGACCATCGCAGCTGACCTGCGGATAGATACCATTTTGCTTGGAAATAATGATCTTTAGCTCACTATTGCCATCCACTACGATCGGCCGGCTGGATAACGTATGCGGGAACATCGGCACCAACACCACCGCATCCAGTTTGGGATGCATGATCGGGCCGCCAGCTGACAGAGAGTAAGCGGTAGAGCCAGTGGGTGTGGCTACGATCAGGCCATCGGATTTTTGGCTATAAACGAACTGGCCGTCGACGTAGAGCTCAAACTCAATCATTCGGGCCGACTTGCCCGGATGCAGCACTACATCGTTCAGCGCCTCACTGGTACCGAGTTGCTCCTCGCCGCGGCGCACGAAAGCGTCCAATAGGAAGCGATTTTCAACCAGGTACTGGCCAGCCAGCACATCGCCGACCCGCTGCTCCAGCTCATCCGGCGGGATGTCAGTCAAAAATCCCAGCCCGCCCCTGTTCACGCCCAGCACAGGTATGTTGTAGCGACAGAGGGCACGGGCTGCTCCAAGTAAGCTGCCGTCGCCGCCCACGACTATGACCAGATCGCAGATCTCGCCCATCATTTTGCGCGAGCAAACCTGTTGCTGATGGCCTGGAAATAGGTCGGCTACCGCATCTTCAAGAATCACTGTATGCCCGTTATCGAGCAGAAAACGTTTCAAGCGTTTGAGAGTATCTACTACCCGCCCGCTGCCGAGTCGGCCGATTAGTCCGATATTGCGGAACTGGTCCATACTACCTCTTTGTGCAGGCTGTTAAAAAAAACGTAGGCGAGGCAGCCAACGCAAGGCAAAAACAGTCGAACAACGACCGGAGTCGCGCTCTACTTTATACATGTAAATGAGCATTTTGATCGGACTCGCGCACGAGCCTGATTTTAACGCCGCGATGGCAACGCAGGTAGTTCTTCAACAGCCTGCTAGGTTCGCTTGAGTCATGCCCGGACATAACGGAGACTGACCGGACAACAACGCTCTGGGTTAACGATTATTCCGCAGCCAACCCCGCGCTGGCAAATCAGGACCTTATTGATGCTACCGGATTTTACCCACCACATAGTGCGCGACCTCGCCTGGGTCGCTTTTGCCCCGCCACTACTGGATGGCAGCACGCTGCCTTCACGCGACCCATTAAAGGATTCCATCTGGCGTACGGAGCCTGAACAACTGCTGCACAGGTTACAGCAGTTAGACGCCAAGCCAGAGCAATTACAGGAACTCTTCCCCAACTCACGCGACCGTCGTCTGGGTAACTACTATGAGCGCCTCTGGCATGCGCTACTGAAGCTCTCGCCCGACGTTGCCATTGTGGCTCACAATATCGCACTGCGCGAAGCAGGCCGTACGCTAGGCGAGCTTGACTTGGTCATTCGCGCGGCCAATGGGGAAATAACGCATCTTGAGCTGGCCATTAAATTTTATATGGGCCGTCCAGAGCTGCAGCAGCCTGGCTGTAGCGGAGAATGCAGCAAGGCTTCACTGTGGTGGGGGCCAGACCCAAGCGATCAGTTGTCATTGAAGGTACAGCGGCTAATTCAGCATCAACTGCCACTGGTTAAACAACTGGAGGCGTTACAGCCTGCGCAGTACCCACAAGAACTGCCGAAACCCACTTGCTCCGCCACCTGGCTGCAAGGCTTTCTGTTTCAATCCGCAGCGCAAAACATGCCACCCGCGTGCGGGCAAACTACAAGGCGCGGAGCGCAGTTATGGTGTCATCGCAAAGAAGTCGTGGCATTGCTGCCCAGTAATAGCCGTTGGATCGCTATACCGCATAAGGAATGGTTGATGCCGCCTAAATTGCCTGCGGCCAGCGAGCTCCTGAAGCCGGAGCAAATGGAGCAGGTGTTCGCCAACGCCAGAGCTCAGCAAGCGGTTATGTTCGCCCGTGTGGCGGCGCCGGATAACTACCAACCATTGCACGCCGACCGGTTAATCTGTGTGGCGGATGACTGGCCGGCGTAGTCAGTCAATATCGGTAGAGGTGCGGTTCTGCAGTTTTACCAGATCACGCTTCAAAGCGACGTTGATTTTCTGCTGCTGTGCGAGCTCTTGCTTAATATCCAGCAGCTCGCCCTGCACGATTTCCAGATGATCGGCGTGGGTGCCCTTGAGTTCGGCTAACGCCTGATCTTTCTCCAACGTCAGCGCTTTCAAACGGTTATTCAATAACTCGGTTTGACGCTGGTACTCACGCACTTCGAGCGCGTGCTGCTCAAGCACTTCGTCAAGGTCATCGCTGTGTGGCGCACTGGATTCTATGGGTAAGAGTGTGGTGTTGTCAGGGTCGATGATCACGCCGCTGCCGTACCAGGTATCTTCGGCAGCAACCTGCAAGCGTTCGGGCGAAAGGATGCCGATAGCCTCTTCGTCGTCACCCAGTATGCCGAGCGTATTGCGCTTTACCGCATCTTTCACTAGCGCCAGATCATTCGAGCCTGCACGCTGACCAGGTTTCCACAAGAGTGGCCGATAATTGGGAAGTTTGTTGTAACCGAGACAGACCAGTCGGATTGGGCCGCCGCCCATGTCTGGGCCGCGTTCTGCCTTTTCTGCCAGTTGGCGCAAGGGCATATTCCACAACCGGTTAACGTAGCCATCGAGATCGAAATCGAGGGTAAAAAACACCCCTGCCCGCACTTGCAGCCGCGAGTTGATTTGTACGAATACGGCCTCGACCGTTTCGTCAGCGAATTCGGGTGACGCCACGAGGCCATCCAATAATGCTTCAAATTCGGGAAACAACATCTCTTTACAGATGCCGCGCTCCGAGAAAAACATCACCGCCTCTGTGAGCATTGGCCTTGCTGTGCCCATCTTATCTCTCCTTGCCCTGCTCAATACATTGCGCTTTTTTTACGGCAATTGCATCCCGCCTGCCGAGTAAGGCAGCAAGTGTAGGGAAAAGGTTCAAACGCGTATGTGACCGAATTGGCAAGCAGCCAAACATCTTGAGCAGTATAGACGGGAATAGCTGAGCAGCGCTCGCCATGGGGCCTGGCAGCGTTTTTACACCCGCAGTCAGTTTTTATCCAGACTACGGGTTAATACCAAGACTCAGAACAGAAACGCGACTGGTGCTATAGCGCAGCAGCCAAACGCGAACCCTGATCGATAGCCCGCTTGGCATCCAGCTCAGAAGCCACATCGGCGCCGCCGATCAAATGCACTGGCTTACCTTGCGCCTGCAGACCGGCCTCCAGCTCGCGCAATGGATCCTGGCCGGCACAGATGATGATGGTGTCAACAGGCAGTAGCTTCGGCTCACCCGCTTCACCAATCTGAATATGCAAACCTGCATCATCTACCTTCAGATACTGCACCGAGTTAAGCATCTGCACCTGCTTAGTTTTCAGCCCCGCGCGGTGAATCCAGCCCGTGGTTTTGCCCAAGCCATCGCCAACTTTGCTGGCTTTGCGCTGCAGCAGAAAGACTTCACGCGCTGGTGCGTGTGGCTGCGCTTGCACACCGGCAATGCCGCCGCGTGCCTGCAACAAAGGATCGATACCCCACTCTTTCCAGAACACATCAACATCCTGGCTTGGGCTAACACCCTGGTGGGTAATAAACTCGGAGACATCAAAACCGATGCCGCCGGCGCCAATAACGGCCACTTTTTGCCCGACCGGCTTACGCTGCTGAATCGCATCCAGATAGCTGATCACCTTGGGGTTGTCGATGCCCGGAATATCTGGGGTACGTGGCTTGATACCGGTGGCCAAAATCACTTCATCAAACTCGGTCAGATCTGCCGCTGCAACACGGCGCCCGAGCTGTAGTTTGACGCCGAACTTGTCGATCATTTTGCCGTAGTAACGCAGGGTCTCGTAAAACTCTTCTTTACCCGGAATCAGCTTGGCAATATTGAACTGGCCGCCAATCTGCTCGGCAGAATCAAATAACGTCACTTGATGGCCCCGCTCAGCAGCTACGGTAGCCGCGGCCAAACCAGCAGGACCGGCGCCGACCACAGCGATATTTTTTACTGTGCTGGTGGCAATGTAATTCAGTTCGGTCTCATGGCAGGCGCGTGGATTGACCAAGCAACTGGTCAACTTACCGCCAAAAGTATGATCCAGGCAGGCCTGATTACAGCCGATACAGGTATTGATTTCATCCGCCAGACCCGCAGCCGCCTTGTTGACGAATTCCGGATCAGCCAGGAACGGACGCGCCATGGAGACCATGTCAGCGTCGCCTTCAGCCAAGACCTGCTCAGCGACTTCCGGCGTGTTAATTCGGTTGGTGGTCACCAATGGAATGCTTACTTCGCCCTTGAGTTTGGCCGTAACTTTGGCAAACGCAGCTCTCGGCACCTTGGTAGCGATGGTCGGAATGCGCGCTTCGTGCCAGCCGATGCCGGTATTGATGATGGTCGCACCGGCTTTCTCAATGGCTTTGGCTAGCATCACCACCTCATCCCAGGTGCTGCCGCCTTCGACCAGATCAAGCATCGACAGACGATAGATGATGATGAAATCATCGCCCGTGGCCTCGCGCACTCGCTTCACGATTTCGACCGGCAGGCGCATACGATTCTCGTAGTTGCCGCCCCAGCGATCGGTGCGCTTGTTAACATGAGTAACCAAAAACTGGTTAATGAAATATCCTTCCGACCCCATCACTTCAACGCCGTCATAACCCGCTTGCTTGGCTAGCGCCGCGCAGCTAGCAAAATCGGCAATCTGCTTCTCGATGCCCGCCTCGTCCAACTCTTTCGGAGTGAACGGGTTGATGGGCGCCTTTACTGCACTGGCAGATACCTGCTTGGGATTATAGGCATAACGGCCCGCGTGCAAGATTTGCATACAGATTTTGCCACCCGCCTCATGCACTGCGGCGGTGACCACCTTATGGTGCTCGGCTTCTTCAGGAGTGGTCATTTTGGCGGCGCCTTGCGCCACACAACCCTCTTCGTTCGGGCCAATGCCACCCGTAACGATCAAACCAACCCCACCCCTGGCCCGCTCGGCGAAGTACTCAGCCATGCGATTAAAACCATTAGGGCGTTCTTCCAGCCCGGTATGCATGGAGCCCATAAGAGTGCGGTTGCGCAGCGTGGTGAAGCCTAGATCAAGCGGGGCCAACAAATTCGGGTAGAGCGTGTGGGTAGTCATAGGTTATTCCAGTGCCTCATCAACATCTCATCAGGATCGACTCTCAAGTGCATGCTCGGAGCCTGTTATGGGCAAAACAATAGGCTCAGACCCGACACCGCTCAATCACCCAAAGTGACACATTTATAACCTTGAATTACACTCACTTTATGAACAGAGACAATGCACCCCCACGCTAACAGGGCTGCCACGCATGAAATTAGGCGACATTTCCGTCAGCTACCTGCTTAGTTTGCGCGCCGCGCTCATTCAGCAACAGCTTGACCCAGCACCGCTACTGGAACGCTTTGGCATAACCGATGCCCTGCTCGCGGAACCCCACGCACGCATTAGCATTCCACGCTTTATGCGCTTGGGTAACGCGGCGATACGCTACACCCAGGATCCAGCGATTGGCTTATTGATGGGCACCCACAGCCAGCTCAGCCATTTAGGCTTGGCAGGGATGACCGCCCAGTGCGCACCCAATTTGGCTGACGCCTTTAGCGTTATGGTTAAGTATGAGCGGCTGACCAGCCAGAATTATCGCGGCCATTCCGAGTTTTCATCGCCTGCACTGCGCTTCTATTCAATAGCGCCCTACAACATGTTCAACTTGTTCGTAGTCGATTCCGCTTTGGCCGCGCGCGCGCAGGCAGGACGCCAAATTACCAACGGGCAGGCGCAGCTGCGTGAGGTACATATCGAGTTCCCGGCGCCCACCTACGCCGCACGCTACGAACAGATATTTCAGTGCCCAGTTTTGTTTTCACAAGCACACAACCAACTGGTTTGGGAGCCACGCAGTTTGCAACTGCCATTAGTGCAAAGCGCGCCCGGCCATTATCAACACTTACTAAAGCTGTGCGAGCAGCGACTGCATGAACTCACTCGCCACCGAGGCCTGCGCGAAAAGGTTGAAAGTATAGTGGCGCCACAACTGCATCAACGCCTGCCCAGTCTGATGGAAGTGGCCAGAGAACTAGACTTACCTTCTTGGACGCTGCGTCGTCGATTACAACATGAAGATCACACGCGCTTTCAGGACATAGTCGATGACATGCGCCGCGAGCTTGCGGTGAGTTATATAAGGGACACGGAGCTGGCATTGGGCGAGATTACCTTTCTGCTGGGCTTCTCTTCACCGGAGGCATTTCAACGGGCGTTCAAACGCTGGACAGGTTCAGCGCCCGGAAGCTATCGGCGCATGTTGCTCGGGACGGGGGTTACTTCAAGGAATATTTCGGAGGAAAGTACAATATAATTAATGGCATAAATCGCTTTTAGAGAAAACGCATGAAGAGAATCACATCTCTTCAGCGTCTTCTACTGCATCTTCGCGTTGCTGAGATTGCAGCTCAATCAGCTCTTCAAGATAGTCGCTCATCTGATAACTCCCTTTTCTTCTTTATGTTGATGACGTACTGCTACCGCAATATTCACGTTAGCCACGCCACATGACATTCTGATGAAATTGGTTCGATAAAGTTCCAGACGTCATACATCAAAGAGGACTAAAGCAACAGCACGGCAGCAATCACCAGCACCGCGCACTCTGCCATTTCAAGCAAAGCACCCGCAGTATCGCCGGTGGTACCGCCAAGGCGTTTAATCAACAGCCGACGCCAATACCAGGTCAATATAGCTGCAACTAACAAAGTCAATAGACCTGCCATACCAAAGCACAAAAGCAAGGCTGCGTTCAGCAATAACACCAGCTGCAGTCGCAACCTTGGTATGTCATTAGTCAGACTCTCACCTAGACCGCCAGCGCGAACATAAGGCGTGATCAGTAGCAGTAGCGGTAATAAGCACCGCCCGAGCCACGGCGTAATCAACAATAGGCTCCAGAAATGCTGTTGCAACAGCAGAACCAGTGCGCAGTATTTCAGCAGCAGGCAGAACAGGAGCGCAAGTACGCCCATGGGGCCGCAGGCCGGATCCTTCATTATTGCTAAGGTGCGTTCGCGATCGCCGTAACCACCGACCCATGCGTCTACGGTATCTGCCAATCCATCCAAGTGCAGCCCCCCGCTCAGCCAAACCCAGAGTGCGAGCAACAACGCGGCCCGCAGCGAGGCATCAACACCGGCTAGCAGCTCGTTTACCAATAGCAGCAGTGCGCCCAGCACTACGCCAACCAAGGGATACCAAAGCAGTGATTCAGCGCTCTCTTGCGGGCTAGGAGCACGCCGCAACCGCACCGGCAAACGGGTGAGAAACTGCAGAGCCAGCGCGAACGGCATCATCCCATGACCTCGCTTAACCCTTGCTGCGGATCGTATTTTAGCCGCGCCAGCTCCGCATAGCCGACCACCACCTGCAGCAAGGTTGCAGGCTTCATCCCGCGTGCACGTGCCAACAGCAGCCGCATAACCCCAGCATGCGACACCACCAACAGACGTTGGCCAGCGTGCGCTTCATGCAAGACCCGCAGCCCTGCGTCTATGCGCGCGGCAAAGTCCCGCATCGGCTCAGCACCGGGTGGTGTGTAGCCATAAGGGTCAGCCCAGAACCGCCCTAATTCATCAGCCTGGGTAAGCATCAAATCGCGCGGGTGCTTGCCCTCCCACTCGCCAAAGTGCAGCTCACGAAGATCGGCGTTGTACTCAATAGGCAAGCCGCGCTGCTCTGCTAAGTGCTCGGCAAAACGCGCACAGCGCTGCAATGGCGAACTGACAATACCTTGCCACCCTGATGCGACCGCCACTGCTTGGTCCATTTGCTGCCAGCCCGACGCGGTGAGCGGATCATCTAGACTGCCGCGTAAACCGCCGCCCAGTTCGGTTTCACCGTGGCGCAAAAAATCCAGCTGTACCGTCATTGTAAGCTGCCTGAAACTGCTGCTTCCTGAAAGGTCGCCATTTCGTTATGCAGGCGGCAAGCTGCTTGTAACAAGGGCACCGCAACGGCCGCACCGCTGGCCTCGCCCAAGCGCATCTCCAAGGCCACCAAAGGTTCGGCGTCCAGCGCATCCAACAATTGCTGGTGGCAGGGTTCGGCGCTGCGGTGGCTGTACATTAACCAAGGAGCCACACCGGGGTTCATGCGCGTCGCGCACAGTGCGGCAGCACAGCAAATATAGCCATCCACTAATACGGGCACACCCTCCTGCGCTGCCGCTACATAGGCTCCAGCCAGCGCGGCTATCTCCAACCCGCCGACTCGCGTCAAGGCATCCAGTGGCGATTTGATGTGTGGGCGATGCAGTTTCAACGCATCCTCGATCACCCGAATTTTGTGCTGTAATCCACCACTTTTCATGCCCGTGCCGGCACCAACCAAGCGCTCCACCGGTTGATTGAGCAGCAAACTGGCGAGCGCGCAGGCGCTGCTGGTATTACCAATGCCCATGTCGCCACCGACAAACAAATCCATGCGGTTCTCGACACTGCGCAACACTGCATCACGACCGGCCAACAGCGCATGCGCACACTGCACGTTAGTCATAGCAGATTGATGTCGAAAGTTGGCGGTGCCTGCAGCTATCTTCAGGTGGCGCACGCCGGGTAATGCAGCCACTTCGTGCGCCAAGCCCAGGTCCAACAGTTCGAGTTCAGCCCCTAGATGCCGCGCCAATACGCTGATGGCGGCGCCTCCCTGGACAAAGTTTGCCAGCATCTGGCCGGTCACTTCCTGCGGATAGGCCGAAACGCCCTCCTGCGCGATGCCGTGATCAGCCGCGAAGATGGATATCCAGATACGCTCAACTGAGGGCTGGCTACGCCCCTGCAAACCTGCCAGATTGACGGCTAGCTGCTCTAGCCTGCCAAGCGCCCCTTGCGGTTTGGTGAGTTGCGTCTGTCGCGTCAGCGCTTGTGCTCGCTGGCCTCCATCAGAAACACGTGCTGCTGCTTGCCACCAGGCTTCACTCACACCTTCTCTCCTTTTAAGGTCTGCGGTAAGCCCGCAATACAGACCACTACCCGGTCACAGTGCGCGGCCAACTGCTGGTGTAACCAACCCGACTCATCCACGAAGCGGCGACTCAGCTCTCCCATGGGAACCACGCCCAAGCCCGTCTCATTACTGACCATAATCAACCGCCCAGGTAAAGACGGCAGGCAATCGAATAGCTGCTGTCGCTCGCGTAGCCAATGTTCGCTGTCTGCGCTGAGCAGCAAATTGCTTAGCCATAACGTCAGGCAATCCACCAGTAAACAACGCCCTGGTGCAGCCTGTTCACGTAGTACTTGGGCCAACGCCAACGGCTCTTCCACCAGCCCCCACTCTGCCGGGCGCCGCTCACTGTGGCGCGCTACCCGCTCGGCCATTTCCTGATCGCGTGGCTGGCACGTGGCGATATAGGTCACCGGGAGGCCAGACTCAACCGCTAGCCGCTCAGCCAACCGGCTCTTACCCGAGCGGGCGCCACCCAGAATCAATTCATGCATAGCTTAAACCACAGAGTAGACGCAGTTTTTCGGTATCCATGTGGGCTTCGACCAGATCAGCCAGACGCTCAAGATCGCGTTCACGCAGCGCCGCATAGTCCAGCCCCTCTGCTTCAACCAGACCAGCCCAGCGCAATATCGCCTGTTGCGCCGCGGGTTGCTCAAAGAAGCCATGCAGATAGGTGCCAGCCACTTGGCCGTCCTCGCTGATAGCGCCGTCGCAGGTGCTGCCGTCCAGCCCATTATGCAAATAAACCAGCGGCCGTCTGAGCGCAGGGCCCTGACTGACCCCAGCATGAATCTCATAGCCGCTCACGCTGGCCTGATCGAAAGCCAGTATGCCGGTCACATTGCTCAGCTGTTTTGCTGCGCGCAGTTCGGTCTGCATATCTAGCAACCCAAGCCCTGGCACACTGCCGGCCGGCCCTTCAAGACCCAGCGGATCGGCCAGTCGCTCGCCGAGCATCTGGAAACCACCACAGATACCCAGCACCTTGCCGCCGTAACGCAGGTGCCTGATCAGAGCTGTATCCCAACCCTGCTCACGCAGAAAAGCCAGATCCGCTGCGACGCTTTTGGAGCCCGGCAAGATGATTAAATCCGCCATAGGTATCGGCTTGCCGGGCCCGACAAACTCGAGTTCTACTTGGGGGTGCAGCCGCAACGGATCAAAGTCGGTGTGGTTACTGATGCGCGGCAACACCGGCACCACTACTTTGATGCGTTCTTCCCGTTTGGCCACTTGTCGGGTATCGACCGCATCTTCAGCCTCCAAATGCAGGTCATGCAGATAGGGCAACACGCCCAGCACTGGCTTGCCGGTGCGTGCCTCCAGCCAGCGCAAACCCGGCTCCAATAGCGCGATATCGCCGCGAAAGCGGTTGATTACGAAACCTTGCACTCGCGCTTGCTCGCTGTCTGATAACAGCTCAAGTGTGCCAACCAGGTGAGCAAATACGCCGCCTTTATCAATATCGGCGATTATAATCACCGGGCAGTCCACCGCCTCGGCAAAACCCATATTGGCGATATCGCCCTCGCGTAGATTGATTTCTGCGGGGGAGCCTGCACCCTCCACCACAATCACCGGGTAACGCTCACTCAAGCGACGATGCGCTGCCAGCACTGCCTGCATGGCCGTGGGTTTGTAAGCGTGATAAGCCACTGCGTCCATATTGCCGATTGGCTGCCCGTTAATGATCACTTGAGCCCCCACATCACTGTTGGGCTTGAGCAGAATGGGGTTCATATCGGTATGTGGGCTGATGCGTGCGGCGTGTGCCTGCACCGCCTGAGCACGGCCGATCTCGCCGCCGCTCTCGGTCACCGCCGCATTCAGCGCCATATTTTGCGGTTTGAATGGTGCGACCCTCACGCCCTCGCGTACCAACCAACGGCACAGCGCGCTGACCAGCGTACTTTTACCCGCATCCGAGGTGGTGCCTTGCACCATCAAACTGCTCATGCCAACTCCTTCAGACTTTCCAGCAAGCTATGTTCCAATCGCTGCCACTCACCTTCCGAGCGAGGCAAACCAAAGCGTAACCCTGCAATATCCTTAAACAGGCGAACCAATACGCCACGCTGGGCTAGAGCGACGTAAAGCCTCTTTGCCTGTGCTTGCTCCAGTTCACGCCACTGAAACAATCCGCAACCCCCGCCGCTTTGCAGACCGGCGTCATTCAACAACTGATCCAGGCGCGCGGTGTCCATCATTAAACGTCTACGCCAGAGCTCCTGAGTGCGGCTGTCCGCTAACACTAATTTGCCGACTGCCCTGGCCGGACCACTTACAGCCCAAGGCCCCAGATGCTCTTCCAGCGCCAGCAGCAACTCTGGCGCCGCCAAAACAAAACCCAACCGGACACCCGCGAGCCCAAAAAACTTGCCGAGCGAGCGCAGGACTATCAACCCCGGCAGCTGGCTGGACGGTGCCAAACTGAGGTTGGGTGTCGGGTCCATAAAAGCTTCGTCCACCACCAACCAGCCGCCCTGCTCCGCCAACCGCTGGTGCCAACTCAGGAGCAACTCACTACTGAGCGATTGCGCGGTCGGGTTATTGGGATTAACCACAACCAGCACGTCCAGCTGATCCAGAGCATCTGACAGTGATGCAACGCTCACACTGCGCACCTCGTGTCCGGCACGCTGCCAAGCCAGACGATGCTCTGCGTACGTCGGCTCAAGAATCCCCACGCGGCTTGGTTTACGCAGCAGGGGCAATGCCTGAATGGCTGCCTGTGAACCGGCGACCGGCAAAGCGCGCGGCGCGCGGTAATAGTGTTCAGCCAGTTCACTGAGACCGTCGTCCGTTTCCGGCAAACGGCTCCAAACCGACTGCGCGAGCGGCGGTATCGGCCAGTGATAGGGAGCCAGCCCAGTCGATAAATCCAGCCACTGTTCCAGCGGTAGGCCAAACTCTCTGGCTGCGCTGCGTAGCCGTCCGCCATGCTCAAGCATCAGTCGGTTCACACATAAGTGAGCGCCCACAGGAGGACCAGGATCAGCATCCAGAGCAGCAGACTGCGTTGTACCAGTTGCAGTGCACGCGAAATATCCTGCGCTTTTGGTGGTACGCCGCAGCCCAGCGCAGGTCGCTCCTCAAGCTTGCCGTGATACACAGCGGCACCGCCCAACTGCAACTCAAGCGCACCGGCGCCAGCAGCCATCACCGGCCCGGCATTGGGACTATCCCAGCTCGGGGCCTGAGTGCGCCAGCTATGCCAGCCTGAGATTGCGTTTCCACAGAGGCTATAACTAAGCGCGACCAAGCGCGCGGGAAGGTAGTTAAGCGCATCATCAATTTTCGCAGCGGCCCGACCGAACAATAGAAAGCGCGGTGTGCGATAACCCCACATGGCGTCAAGCGTATTACTCAAGCGGTACAGCACAACGCCCGGCGCACCCAGTAGCAGGAACCAAAACAGCGCTGCAAAAATCGCATCACTACCGTTTTCAAGAACTGACTCGACGGTGGCACGCGCGACACCTTCCTCGTCTAACTGCCCGGTATCACGGCTAACAATCCGCCCGACCCGCTCTCGCGCCAACGGCAAGTCAGCGCTGAGCAGCGCATCTGCAATCGGTTTAGCGTGCGCCACCAGGCTCTGCCCACCCAGACAGAGATACAAACAAAGCACGGAGAACGCCCAACCAAACCAGGGCAATGTTGCCAGCCAGTAGGTCATGAGCGTCAACGGCATTACGGCTAATAGCCACGCCAGAGTCCCCTTACTAATACTGGGCTGCTGGTTGAGCCGTCGCTCAAGGTAGTGCGCCAGCCGACCGAAACCTACCAGCGGATGCCAGCGCGCCGGTTCACCTAGCAGCCGATCCAGCAGCACTGCCAACAAGGCCGCTGGCAGCAAACCGCTCATTCAGCACGCCAATCGGAGATGATGCGCGACAGGTGCTGCAGGCCATCGGTTAGCGCACCTACGCCCGGCTGCAAAATATCTGCGGACTTGATTTCATGCAGCTGCCCGGATTTGACGGCCGGTATCCTCTGCCAACCGGCACGCTCACGCACCTGCTCAGGTCGAAAACGCTTGCCGCACCATGAGCCAATGATGATGTCCGGTGCGCGGCGCACGACTTCCTGCGGATCAGCGATGATGCGCTGCTTGGCACCGGGCATAGCAGCCAGCTCAGCGAAGCAGTCTTTACCGCCAGCCAGTTCGATCAACTCGCTGACCCAGCCAATGCCGGATATCAGCGGCTCATTCCATTCTTCAAAATAGATGAGTGGGCGTTGTTTGATGCCGCTAGCCGCATTGCGCACTTGCAACATGCCATCTTCCAACTCGGCCACCAGTTCTGCTGCGCGCTCGGGAGCGCCCACCAATGCGCCCAGCGTCGAGATCATGCGCAGAATGCCGGCAATGCTGCGCTGATTGAACAGGTGCACTTCCAGCCCAGCACGTGCCAGATCAGCCACAATGCCGGCTTGCAGGTCGCAATAGCCAAGCACCAGATCCGGTTTAAGATCGAGGATCTCGTCTATTTTTGCGCTGGTGAAAGCCGCAATCTTGGGCTTTTCTTTGCGCGCCTGTGGCGGCCTGACGGTAAAACCGGATATACCGACAATCCGCTCTTGCTCGCCAAGCAGATAGAGCACTTCGCAGGTTTCAGTAGACAGGCAGGCAATGCGCTGCGGGCCATTCAAAACAGTGTCCTGACTCATTCTTGCGCTCCCCAGTGATCGACATACAGCAGGTCGGATAAGGGCCGCTCTTTGGCCCACTGCTCTTGCACCAGCATCGGCTGCGAATAGAACTCCGCCACCGGACCGAGGCAAAGCACCGCTACCGGCTTAGCGCCTTCGGGTAATTTCAAAAGGGCAGCCAACGCCTGTGGGTCAAACAAGGAAACCCAGCCCATCCCCAGCCCCTCGGCCCTGGCAGCCAGCCAGAGATTCTGAATAGCGCAGGCAAGCGAGGCCAGATCCATCTCGGGCAGCGTGCGTCGGCCAAACACGTGCGCTTCGCGGCCATCCGGCAACGCAGCAACCAACAGCTCGGCGCACTCCAACACGCCCTGCACTTTTAAACGCATAAACTCGTCTGCCCGCTCACCCAATGCCGCTGCCGTGACCTGGCGCTCTTCTTCTACCAATTGATGAATCTGCTCGCGCAATTGCGGTTTGCGTATCCGAATAAACCGCCAAGGCTGCATCAAGCCGACACTGGGACCGTCGTGCGCGGCGTGCAGCAAGCGCTGCAGCAACTCTTCCGGCACCTCACCCGCAACAAAGTGACGCATATCCCGCCGCTCGCGAATAACGCGATACACAGCATCACGCTCGGCGATGGAATAAGCGTGGCTGGCGGTCATGGGCGAAACAACGCCGCCGCAGCCTGTGGATTACCCGGCAGATAAAAATGCACATAGGACGCGGTTAAACGTTCGACGCGATAGACCGCCTCAGCCGTGCGGTGATAATTGGGGCAATCACCGCGCACTAATGGCTGCATGTCACTCGTCAACTGCGAGTGGTGAAAGGTGTGCCCATGCAGTGTCCCTTCAGGCAGCTCGACCGCCTGTAAGGCCAACGCGCTCAGACGCTTCTGCATGACCGCGTCGCCACTGAGCAGCCCGGCCATCTCAAAGCGCTCGCCCTGTAGATCAGTCAGGCTGTCGAGCAAATACAGCATGCCGCCGCACTCAGCCACCATGGGTTTGCCCATCAGATGGTGCTCGGCGATCTCTGCCTGCATCGCCTTATTGCCAGAGAGCTGCGCGGCATGTAATTCCGGGTAGCCGCCGGGGAGATATAAGCTGTCTACTTCTGGCAACTTGCTGTCATTCAACGGCGAGAAATACACCAGTTCCGCACCCATTGCCTGCAGCAACTGCAGGTTGGCCTGATAGACAAAAGCAAAGGCGCCATCGCGCGCCACACCAATACTAACGCCCGCCAGCAAAGGCTTAATTTGTCGCGGCTGCGGTGCCGCAAAACTCACCGGCTCAGGCAGCGCGTTCTCAACACTTTGCGCCAGCGCTGCTGCGGCAGCATCCAGCCTGGCATCGAGATCCGCCAACTCGGCGGCCTGCACCAGTCCCAGATGCCGGCTGGGTAAGGCGATATCGGCTGAACGCGGCAACGCGCCAAACCAACGAATGTCTGCCGGCAGACTGTCACGCAAAATCTCGCCGTGGCGAGCGCTGCCCAATTTGTTCGCTAACACGCCAGCAAAGGCCAGGTCAGGCTGAAACTTGGCCAAGCCAAATGCCATGGCGGCAAATGTTTGCGCCATGCCAGAACCATCGATCACGCCCAATACCGGGACACCGAACTGGCGCGCTAAGTCAGCCGCTGAAGGCGTGCCATCAAACAACCCCATGACCCCTTCAATCAGGATCAGATCTGCCTCACCTGCTGCTTCCCAGAGCAAGCGCTGCGACTGCTCCAGTCCGACCATCCACAAATCCAGCTGATGTACCGGCGCGCCACTGGCGACTTCAAGCACCATGGGATCAAGAAAATCCGGACCACACTTGAACACCCGTACCTTGCGGCCTAGCTGACGATGCATGCGCGCCAATGCGGCCGTCACTGTGGTCTTGCCCTGGCCTGAGGCAGGCGCTGCTATTAATACCGCCGGACACTGTCGCATACTCAAAACTCAACTCCCTTTTGTGCCTTGATACCTGCTTTGAAGGCATGTTTAACCACACCCATTTCGGTCACGGTATCGGCGGCGTCCACCAGTGCCGGCGGTGCACCGCGCCCGGTGACCACCACATGTTGATGAGCTGGCCGCGCCTGGATATCGGCAATCACCTGATCCAGTTGCAGGTAACCGTACTTGAGCGCGATATTCAGCTCATCGAGCAACACCAGCGTCACATCGGGGTCGCGCATCAGCTCAACGGCTACTGCCCAGGCGGCTGCGGCTTTGGCGATGTCGTCCTGACGATCCTGGGTTTCCCAGGTAAAGCCTGCGCCCATCACGTGATAACGCACCTCTTCAGGAAAACGCCGAAAGAAGTTTTCCTCGCCGGTGCTCTTCGCGCCCTTGATGAATTGCACGATGCCAATGCGCATACCGTGGCCCAGCGCGCGCGCCGCCATGCCAAAACCAGAGCTGCTCTTGCCCTTACCGTTACCGGTCAGTACCAGCAGCACGCCGCGCTCTTGCTGTGCCACGGCAATCTTGTCATCGACCACCGCTTTCTTACGCCGCATGCGCAGACGGTGGCGCTCATCGCGTGTGTGGTCCTGCTCACTCATGCCTGACGGCTCTGCTTATTGAGCAGCACCTGGGCGCTGCGGGCGCCGATATAAAGCACTACCGCAATGCCCACATAAAGCGCCAGCGTGCTTAGGTACTGGGGGTAGTAATGGCCAATCCGCTCAAACATGCCTAGCAGCGTAGGTGACTCGTAACGGCCGGAGAAAAAGTAGAAGCCGCCGCTGGAAAACAGCTGACAAACCAGCGCACTGATGGCCATAACCGGCACAAGAATCGCAAGTGAACCTGCCTGTTCACGATGCCAACCTGCATACAAACGCCCGCCAAACCAAAGAGCGCCATACGCCGGCACCAACATCCAGTAAGCAACGGTCATGCAATGGTGCCCCGCATTAATCCAGCCAACGGTAGCCACGTCGATCAACGTTGCTTCAGCAAACAACAACGGAAAAACCCACTTGGGTCGCAGCAGCACACCTGCAAGAAAGAATACCGCCCACGAGGCGCTGGGTAGGTTTTGCAGCGGGAAGTGGCTGCCGCGCGTCATGGCCATCAAGGCCATCAGCGCAATACCGATGTAAAGCTGGGTCGTTCTGGACAGGTTCAGCACATTCATTCTCCTCATTGAAACAGCGAAACGCCTGTAATCAAATTGACTACAGACGCCTCAGGCTGCCGACTCCCCTGAACCGGCACGCGTGATAGTCCAGCAGAACCTACATAGCCTGATAACGCAGGGTCAGATACCCCGCACGACCCGGCTGCTGGTAAGTTGCTGCGGTTTCATATTCAGTATCAAACAGATTGGTTACCTGCGCCTGCACGCGCCAAGCATGGCTCAGCCAGTAAGTCGCGCGCAGGTCGAGGGTGTTGTAACCGTGCAAGTCGGTGGTATTTGATGCGTTGTCCCAGCGACGGCCCTCGGCGTGCAGGCTGGCGCCCAGCCCGATGCGCCCAAAGCGGCGATCAACATCCAAATTGAATATCTGCTCCGCGCGACGCGGTAATAGATCACCCTGACCGGATCGGCTGGATTTGTTCTGCGGGTCTTGTAGGGTTAGGTTGCCCTGCCAGCTCCAACCCAACAGCTGAGTCGCAGCCTCGAGCTCAAGGCCTTTGATCGAAGCCTCATCAATATTCTGCGCCTGTAGGCCCGCACCACTGTTGAAGTACGCGATCAGGTCTTCAATCTCGTTCTTGAATACCGTTGCTGACCAGTTGCCCCATTCATGCGAGCCCTGCAGGCCTGCTTCAAGACTCTTGGAGCTTTCAGGCTCCAGGTTCTCGTTACCAAAGCCGGGGTAATACAGCTGGTTGAAAGTAGGCGCTTTGAAGGCGGTGCCATAACTGGTGGTAAAGCGCAGCTGGTCATTTAACTGTAGGCCGTAACCAAGGCTACCGGTGTTATGTGCACCGAACTGCTCGTTATCGTCATGGCGCACACTTAACTGCACCTCATGACGTCCGAACTGCCCGAGGTACTGTCCGTAAACGCCTTGATTCTCACGGCTGTCTTCGGCAAAGCTGCCAGTGCCGTTCACCTCGTCGTACAACCAGTCGTAGCCCAGCGTCAGCAACTGTCCTTCAGCGACATGCAGATCATTCTGCCAACCGAAGCTATCGCGGCGGGTATCGATGCGGGTATTGAAGACGTTGCCGTTGAAGGTATCGGTCTTATCTTCACTGCGACCAGCCTGCAGAGTCACATCCCAGGCGGTCAATGGCGCAAAGCGGGCACGCGCGCCGTAAACTTTGGTCACGTTGTCGGCATTGGCATCAAGACCGGAGTCATAATCGTTGTGGGAGTCGACCTGCAGCAGATTACCGTCGAGCGTCAGGCCGTTAGCAAAGCGATAGCCACCACTCAGGTTGGCTGACATTTCACGATAGCCATCGTGATCTACTTCACGCGAGGGCCGCGCATCAATGCCCTCGTCTTTCAGACTGCTAACGCCCAGGTTGTACCAGGCTTTGTCGTCACCACCCGACACGCCGGCACTGCCAGCCAGGTGCTGAGCACTGCCAACCGTAGTAGAGAAATAGGGTTGCGCCCCGCCGTCACCGCCACGGCGAGTGAAAATCTGGATCACCCCGCCAATCGCCTCGGACCCATAAAGGCTGGAACGCGCTCCACGCACCACTTCAATACGTTCGATCTGCTCTACCGGCAAATTCTGCAACGCCGCGTCACCGGTGGTTGCCGAACCAATACGGACGCCATCAATCAGTACCAATACCTGATTGGTGCTAGCCCCGCGAATGCTGATGGTGGTGTTCTTACCGGGCCCGCCGGTATTGACCACATTAACGCCTGGCACCCGACGTAGCAGTTGATCCACGCTGGTGACCTGCAGACGTTCGATGTCGTTGCGATCAAATACGCTGGTCGCAGCAATGCTCTGAGCACCGCTCTGCGCGGTACGAGTAGCAGTGACAACCTGATCTTCCAGGTTAAGGGTATGCGCAAAAGAAAGAGAAGACAGGCCAACAAGGCCGAATGCCACAGGGGCACGGAAAAAGGTTTTCATACTGCTTAATTGCTCCGTCGTACCCACCCGCACGACACTGACTGAGAATAACAGTGACGGAGGCAGGAGAACGGCAACAAGCATAGGAGGGCCGCGCACCTACAGCGCCCACCGCACCGTTGTGATTCGCAACAGGCCGGTCTCCGGGCTTGCGACTGGATCATTTGATCCTGCGTCCTGAACCTTCCCATGCTGAGCACAGTGGTTATGTCAGGCGCATCGCCGTGTGGCGAACGTCGCTTACCGTTGCGGGGGCAGCGCCGGAATTGTCTGCAGAACAGACGCACCGGCTTCCCAGTTTCACCCTCTTTAAATAGAGGGAACCTGAAGCAGGCGTGAAGAGTAGAGACTTTGCTGCAGAGCGTCAACCAGCAGGCTTTGGGGCCCACAAACGGGCAAATTTAGGGCGTGCGCGCCAGCACTGTGCAAAAGATCAGCGTTGCGGCTTGCGTACCGGGGTCTGCAGCAATTCGTTGTAATTGAGGATTGTCTGGGCAATATCGCCGATCTTTTGGCTGCGCTCCATCGCGGCGCCTTGCAAGGCGCGAAAAGCCTCTTCTTCACTCAGACCCTGCTGGGTCATTAACACACCTTTCGCGCGCTCAATCACCTTTCGCTCGCTGAGGCTGCGGCGGGCGCTTTCCAATTCATCATGTAGTTGCTGCAAGCGCACGGTCTGCTCGTGCAGCACCTCCAAAACCGAGCGTTGCATGTGGCTACCAAGGCGCTCACCCGGCAGGGGTTCAAGTTCAGTGGCCTGCACGTTATACAAGCGGGTTGACGGCGTATTGATCTCGTCATCAAGACTGTTCAACCGTTTGAGCAAACGGCGCTGACTGTCCAAGTCAGCCTTGGCCTGCTGCGTCTTGTGCTCACACATCGCCTGCAGCTTATCAGCCAAATCATCCTCGACGCGCTTCATGCTATCGATGTGCTGTGAGGTGAGCTCAAACCACAGCTCACCCATGGCGGCATGCACCCTACTGCGCTCAGTAGTGCGCGCGGCCACCAGCCGCAAACGTGCAATCTCGCCCACTAAGTCCTCGCTGCACAGCGTCAGCCAAGTGCTTTTGCTGTCGTGATCAGCAAACTCCAGAAAGGTCTCAAAACAACGCCGTTGCGCGTCTTCAAGAAAGCTTAGCTTGCCGCACTGCTCCTGATCGAAGTAACCGGCTACGAAGCCGGACACACCAATGGCCCGCTCCTGACCGGCCAACTCCTTGCCTTGCATGAAATTAAACATAGCGACCAACGTGCGGGTGATATGCGGGTCGACTGCCGTATCCGCAGCCTCGAATACCACTGCCAGCAGGCCCGCAACCAAACGAGTAAAACTGCGCGTAGCCTCCTGAGCACCTACTTGCTGCGCACGCACGCGGCTGCGCAATGCCGTCAAGCCGTCAAAGCTGTGCAACACAAAAGCAACCCGGGTAAGCAGGCGCGCCTTGTCGGCGCCGCAACTGCGTTCCAGATCCATACCATCAAAAGCGCTGCGTACCGCGTTCTCATGGCGAATCGCTGTCTCGGAGAGCTCGTCCAACGATTGCAAATAACGCTCGGACTGCCCACCCAGATACATATTTGAGAAACCGCGCTCACGTTGTAGCGCATGCACCAAGCGACTGATTTTACCGACTAGCTGACAGGTAAGCGCCAACGCTTGCAGCCCCTGCATTTCACTGCGCCGGGCCGCCAACATGAAATCCAATGCTGTCGACATAGTTCCCCCCTCACCGATCTCGATCGCCGGCTCAAGGTAGTAAAAGCAATACTTGTGCCAGCCACTGCATGCGCGCCAATGCACCTAAACTCCAGGCCTACAATACAGACTGCGTTTGCGCATCAAACATCTGCCCGCGGTGAAATCAAACGAACTAAATGGTCCCTAGCCATTCTAATTCCGTGAAGAAGCTCGACAAAGTTGACGTTGCTGACGACGAGCCAACGGCATTCGGATCGAGCGTAACCAGGGAAAGCACCTAAGCCATATTCGGCGATGTTTCTTCTGAGCTGCAGAAGCTGCAGCAAAGGCTCGACTGTCGCGCACGCGGCGGCGACACAAAACTCGCTAAACCAACAATAAGGAGATTGCCGTGACAGCCACCGTCGACCGGCCATATCAATTGACACTGCATCCAATACACGCCGTTTTTCTCGCTGGAACCATCCCTCTGTTTCTGGGCGCCGCACTAAGCGATATCGCCTATGCATACAGTTACCAAATACAGTGGAGCAATTTTTCTTCCTGGCTGATCGCCGGTGGATTGGTCTTTGCTGGGCTGGCAATAGTGGCCGCGCTCTTTGGCCTCACGCACGCTGAAGGCCGTGGCCGACGTGGCGGCATTTATCTAGCCCTATTGCTGGCAACCTGGGTTCTGGGCTTCATCAATGCATTGGTTCACGCCAAGGATGCATGGGCCATCATGCCCATGGGGCTTATTCTTTCTGTCATCGTTACTGTGATTGCCTGCGCAGCAACAGGCGTTCGTTTTTCCGGCCGTCGCGTGGGAGGTGCACAATGAATAGTCCAAGCCTGGTGTCCATTCTTGCCGTATCAGTCATGCTGAGCGCGTGTGGTGACAATGATCAAGCTTCCGTGAAATATGGCCCTGAGCCTACTCTCCCGGAGCAACAACGCGGCTTGCTGCCGAACATGACCATCGCCGAACCCGCACTCTGGGGCGATCAACTACCAACAGTACCGCAGAACTACCGCATCACTGCTATTGCCACCGACTTGAAAATTCCGCGCCAGACACTGCTGCTGCCCAATGGCGACATCTTGGTTGCCGAGGGCCGTGGCGGCAACGCGTCGAAGCTGAAACCCAAAGATGTGATTGCTGGTTACATAAAGGCTCAGGGTAATACGTCCGTCAAGGGAGGCAACCGGCTGACACTGCTGCGTGACAGTGACAATGACGGCACCTATGAAGAACAAGTCGTTTTCGCCGAAGACCTGAATGCACCTTATGGGCTCGCATTGGTGGGTAATAAACTGTACGTAGCCAACCAAGATGCTTTGGTGCGCTTTGATTATCAAGAAGGCCAAACTCAAGCCAGCGGTCCACCGGTCAAGGTCACTGACCTACCTTCAGAGATTAACCACCACTGGACCAAACCGCTCGCTGCCAGTACGGACGGCCGTTATCTATACGTTGGTATCGGCTCCAACAGCAATATCACCGAACGCGGTATGGAAGCCGAAGTCGATCGCGCCATGATTTGGCAGATAGATGCCGAGACAGGAGCACACAAGCCTTACGCCACCGGCGTGCGCAACCCAACTGCATTGACCATTCAGCCGGGCACAAATCGCTTATGGGCTGTCGCCAACGAACGCGATGAACTCGGCCAGGACCTGGTTCCGGATTACTTGACCTCAGTACGCGAAGGCGGCTTCTACGGCTGGCCCTACAGTTACTGGGGCCAGAATGTTGACCCACGTGTGCGGCCGCAAAACCCTGCAAAGGTGGCCGAAGCTATAGCTCCTGACTATGCACTGGGGGCTCACGTTGCCGCGCTCGGGGTCGATTTTTCTAGCGAGAGTATGGGCGTAGACTTTGCTGACGGCGTATTCGTCGGCGAGCACGGCAGCTGGAACCGCAAGGACCCCGTTGGCTACAAAGTGGTTTTCGTACCCTTCAGTAATGGTCGCCCCAGCGGCGAGCCAGTGGACTTTGTTTCTGGCTTTCGGGGTGAAGACGGAAAAACCCGTGGTCGCCCTGTCGGCGTAACGGTCGATCCACGCGGCGCACTGATTATCGCGGATGACCTTTCCAATACCGTATGGCGGGTAACGCCCACTCAGTAAACGCGACCAGCAATAACGGAAATCAGGTGTTGGCAGGCAACAAAAAACCCCAGTCGCGTAAGCAACTGGGGTTTTATTTGTAATGGCGCAGCGGACGGGACTCGAACCCGCGACCCCCGGCGTGACAGGCCGGTATTCTAACCAACTGAACTACCGCTGCGCATCAGCCCAAAAGCGCCTCAAACCGGAGTTTGCAGTGCGTCTGAACTGGCGCGCATTGTAAACATTCTGCCAAGGGAGTCAAGCACTTGCGAGAGATTTATTAAAACAAAGGCAGCTGACTGCAACGCTCTCAGTCCGAGGTTAGAACCTGATCAAAAAACAACCGACTGAGCGAATTTTTGACCTTATTAATCGTACTTGCCGTACCCCGTCATTCAATCCGCCTCCAGACGCTCCAAGGTGCGCTTGGCGATACCCTCCTGCTCCGCAAGCATGGCTTGAGTCAAACCCGCATCGAGTCGTTGCCGAGCCACGCGTTGTTCTAGCTCAGATAGAACGCGTTCATCAGTTAGCTTTTTGCCTAATTCCATATTCGCCTTTTTGTCGATTTATAGCGCTTAAATTAGTTTATTCGTCACAAATAACGATTTATTCAAAATAACCAGAATCTTCTCGTTTGCCATGCGCCCACATAACGACCATGATGAATAAAAATCCACATAAGGAAAAAAGCCATGCCTTGGTATGGATGGTTGTTCATGGTGTTGGCGCTCGGCAGCATTGTTGGTAGTTTGCTGATGCTGCGCGATAACGCTGGCAGCAATAAGGTCAGCAAGGAAACCATTGACCACGTGAAAGCACGTGAAGCTGAGTTCGCAGCAGAGGAAGCCCGCGAAGAAAAGCGGTAGACTAGCGGCGCAAACGCAGCCTCTTCGGCATGGATTCATTTGCGTGCAGGTGCCCAATGCGCCTGCCGCCGACAAGATAGTTACAGATCATGGTCAACTCATTACAAGCGCAACTCCTCAAGACCGGCCTGGTCGACGAGAAAAAACTCAAGCAAGCCCAGCGCGCGAAGAAAAAAGCCGCCAAAACCGAACCCGCACAAGACACTGGCAAAGCCATAGCGCAAGCACGCCTGGAAAAGACTGAGCGTGATCGCCAGCTGAACCAGCAACGTCAGGAAGAGTCTGCGCGCAAGGAACGTGAGGCGCAGGTCAAACAGATGGTGGAAAACAGCAAACTGGACCGCAGCGGTGGTGAAACGCCCTATCAGTTTGTCAGCAAGAACAAGATCAAGAAAATCCACGTCAACAAGGAGCAGTTCGACCTGCTCAGCCGTGGCCGATTAGGGATTACCCGTCTATCCGGTAACTTTGTATTGATCCCTGTCGAAATCGCGGAGAAAGTGCGCGAACGAGCACCCCACTGGCCTGTCTATGTTGCTGAAAACAAGGCTGAAGCGGTGGTTGAGGATGACCCTTATGCTGCCTTCCAGGTGCCTGACGACCTGATGTGGTAAGCCTGACTGCCCGGTAGCCACCACTAGGCTACCGGGCGGCGTCAGCCGCTCGTATTACTCTTCTGCCTCAAGCTCTTCTTCCGTTTCTTCCGGTTGATCAACTTTGCTGTCATCAACCAGATTCTCGTCGTCCTTCATGCGCTGCTGCTTATCACGTTCATCTTCATGCTCCTGCTGCGAGCAGCTTGGTTTGAGCAGAAAGGTTTCGGACACATCGATCAGCCCAATGTGCTCAATGGTGCGACGCCCAATCAGCACCGGATACGTCATATCGCCTCGATCACGCAGGGAAAACTGCTCCTCATAGACCTGATCACCCATACAGATCGACATTTTCACTACCGGTCGACGGTCGGAGCCGCCCGCACCGCGGACCAGAATCCGGCGAAAAACCGGGCGCTCAAATTGCATTTTCACCAGTTCATCGGTGTCTGCGTCCTTGACCGGAACTTCATAGCGCACCCAAGGCTTACCCTTGTGGGTGAAAGTCTCGAGGTTGACCGCGTGCATCGACGACGTAAGAGCACCTGAATCGACCTTAATTTTGACAGCCGTGTGCTCGGGCATGATCAAACCCTTTTCAATCCAGCCCACCACCTGCTTTTCGTGGTGCTCTCCCGCCTCATCAACCGAATCATCACTACCGGCCAGGGCATAGCCACTGACCGACGCCAACAACACACAAGCAGATAACGACATAACCTTGAAAACTGACTGCATGAGAAATCCTTATTGCAAACTACCAAGATAGACTGGCCTGCGCCTGGAAAGTGCCCAACTGCAAAGCGGCAAGACGAACGAGTTTGGCGCCTTTATACCAGTTAAGAACAGAAAACACCTTCCAATCTTATATGCCCCAATCACAGAAACCGATTGGCACTTGAAAGCGTGTGCAACATGACGTCAAATTGACATCATGCATGCCAAGAAAATATCGCTCAGGTTATGCATATTTCTGCCGATATGCTCGGTACTAGCACTTGGCGAGCCAAGACTAATGCCGATGACAAAAATAAAACGAAGCTGTATGCCATTCAGTGCGTGGAGGTTGTAGATGAAGCTGTTGCGCCGTATTCGAATCAGTCAGCGAATTTGGTTGATCCTGATAATTGCACTGGCCAGTACTTTGATCATGGAGGGCGTATCCCTCTCCCATCTACATAAGGAAATCCGCGAAGGCGAGATCACCAAAGCGACTCACCTGGTGGAAGTGGCTCATGATCTGATGAGTTTCTACCACCAGAAAGAGCTGAACGGCGAACTCACTGGTGAGCAGGCCCGCAAAGAAGCCATGAGCGCACTGGGTAGCCTGCGTTATGACGGCAACGAGTATTACTGGGTCAATGACATGAACAACATCATGGTCATGCACCCACTAGCGCCGCAGACTGTAGGCGTCGACCTAACCAGCATGCAAAACGCAGAAGGCATCAACGTCATCAGCGAGATGGTCGCTCTTGCTCGCAAGGAAGGCACCGCCAGCTTTGAGTACAGCTGGCCTAAGCCAGGCGAAGAAGACGGCACCCCCAAAATTGCTGCCTTCAAGCATTTTGCACCTTGGGATTACATGGTCGGTACCGGCATATACGTAGACGACATGCAGGCCAAGTTCCATAGCGCCGTGGCCAGCTCTGTGGTGATCATGACCCTGGTTACCCTGATCATGATTGTGCTGCTTTACGTGATCGGCCGCAGCATCACCCAACCGCTCAATAATGTCGTAGCTGCCATGCGCGACGTCGCCAGTGGCGAAGCTGACCTCACCCGCCGCCTGGACGACAACGCCCACGATGAGGTGTCGCAGATTGCGCATTATTTCAATCAGTTCAATCGTAATCTGGCCGAAATCATTCAACAACTGGGTGACAGTGCACGGCAGTTAATCAGCTCCAGCCATCAACTGGACCAGATCAGTGGCAACAGCCTGCGTGACATGAACACCCAATCCGAACGCATGGAGCTGATGGCGACTGCCATCAACGAAATAACCTACGGCGTGCAAGACGTTGCGCAAAACGCCAATGCTGCTGCGCAAGAAGTTGAGAACGCCAACGAGGGCGCCAACAACGGCCGCTATCAGGTCGACAAAACCATTCAGGAAATCAACCTGCTCTCGGCCAGCGTGCAGACGGCTGTGGAGCACATGCAGACTCTGTCCAGCGATGCGCAGGAAATCACCTCAGTACTCGATGTGATCCGCAACATTGCCGAACAAACCAACCTATTGGCGCTAAATGCCGCGATTGAAGCGGCACGCGCCGGCGAGATGGGCCGGGGCTTTGCAGTGGTAGCGGACGAAGTACGCAATCTGGCGCAGCGTACGCAAAAGTCCACTGAAGAAATCCACAACATGATCAGCAAGCTACAGACCAATACGCAGGTAGTTGTTGGCGTGATCAACGATAGCAGCAGGCACTCACAGCAAAGCGTCGAACAGGTCAACGAGGCCGGTAAAGCGCTGGAACTGATCGCTCATTCAATGGAGCAACTCGTCGCCTTGAACGCCTCGATTGCCAGCGCTACAACGCAGCAGTCCACGGTGGTGGAAGACGTCAACCGCAACGTAACCGAAGCGGCCGAGCTAGCGCGTGAAACCACCGATGGCGCACGTGAGACAGCACAAGCTGGGCAGCATCTGGCAAGTCTGGGCAGGCAGATAGACGAGCTGTTAAAACGCTTCCGCGTCTGATTGCAAAAAACCCAAAAGCGCGCAGCCGGGATCACCCACTGCGCGCTTTTTTTTGATCAAAATTCGGCCCAATACTCAGACGTGCGCGTCATCCCAGGAGAGACAAAGCCTGACATGAGCTGATTTTTAGCGAGGCAAATAGACCGATGCGCACTCGGCACGCAGAGCAGATACCACATGACTGGCATACGACAGTTCATGCGGGAATAGGAGACACAAAAAAGCCGGCATAAATGCCGGCTTTTTTGTGAAATGGTGGAGCTAAGCGGGATCGAACCGCTGACCTCCTGCATGCCATGCAGGCGCTCTCCCAGCTGAGCTATAGCCCCAGGTCTTGCGACCCTGACACGGAAGACCGTGTCGGTAAAGATGGCGTCCCCTAGGGGACTCGAACCCCTGTTACCGCCGTGAAAGGGCGGTGTCCTAGGCCACTAGACGAAGGGGACGCAAACCCTTCTATGCGTTTGAGGCTGGGCGCCTCAAGGCATTGTGTAAACAGGCCAACGCAACGCACTGGCCAAAGAAATGGTGGAGCTATGCGGGATCGAACCGCAGACCTCCTGCATGCCATGCAGGCGCTCTCCCAGCTGAGCTATAGCCCCGTGGTCTCGTGACCTTCGGCACTTGAACTGTGCCGAATGTAAAGATGGCGTCCCCTAGGGGACTCGAACCCCTGTTACCGCCGTGAAAGGGCGGTGTCCTAGGCCACTAGACGAAGGGGACGCAAACCCTTCTCCAAACAAGCTGGAACTTGTTTAGCAGTGATAAAACAGGCCGACGCGAACGTCGACCAAAAAACTTGGTGGAGCTAAGCGGGATCGAACCGCTGACCCCCTGCATGCCATGCAGGTGCTCTCCCAGCTGAGCTATAGCCCCGTCGCTATGACGGGGCGCATATTATGATTGCCGCCCCGCCCTGTCAACAGAATTTTACATAAAACAGAGACTTAAGAGCCGCTCCAAGCATCAAGCAAGGCCCAGCCGTTGCGGAGCCTTGCTGTCGTCTAACTAGAACTAGCCGCTGGCAGCTAAGCGCTAAGCGCTAGATGTCCTCCAATAGCTTCTGCCACGCTTTATTCTCTTTCTTGGAGGTGCCACCCAGCAGCTCCAGTGCCTGACGCAAGCGGAAGCGTGTTAGGTCCGGGCCAAGGTGCGCCATGGCGTCCAATACGGAAACCGAACTGGCCTGTCCGGTAATCGCCGGAAACAACAACGGCATCAGGTCACGCATCTTGAGCTCAAGGCTTGCGGCTACTGCATTGATCGTTGCGGTGATGTTGTCTTTGCTCCACTCGCGCAGCGACTCGAGCTTCCACAGCAGCAATTGCATGGCTTTGCGCACTTCATCAGCGGAGAGCTTTTTATGCTCAAACAACTCAGGCGCGGGATTAACCTTGCCGGCCATAAAGAAGCCGAGCAGATTGGGCAGATCACTGAAGGTTTCAACTCGGCTTTGCGCCAAACCTATCATCGGCTTGAGGTAATCTGAGTTCAGCGCCCAAGTTTGTACTGATGCTGCGAAATCATCCTCTGACAGGTCACGAATCCATTGACCGTTCAACCAAGAGAGTTTCTCCACATCAAAGATCGGGCCGCCCAATGACACGCGCTGAATATCAAAATGCTCGACCATTTCCGCAAGGGTGAATTTCTCACGCTCATCCGGCATCGACCAACCCATGCGGCCAAGGTAATTCATCAGCGCTTCTGGTAAGTAACCCATGCGCTCATAGAAGGTAATGCTGGTCGGATTCTTGCGCTTAGATAGCTTGCTCTTGTCCGGGTTACGCAGCAGCGGCATATGGCACAACTGCGGTATATCCCAACCGAAATATTGGTAAAGCAAAATGTGCTTGGGCGCTGAGTTGATCCACTCTTCACCGCGCAACACGTGAGTAATACCCATCAGGTGATCGTCTACCACATTGGCGAGATGGTAAGTCGGCAGGCCATCGGCCTTCATCAGCACCTGCATATCCACCTGTTCCCAGGGAATATCGATCTCACCGCGCAACATGTCTTGCACCTGACAAATGCCCTGCTCAGGCACCTTCATGCGCACCACATGGGACTCACCGTCAGCGACTCGCTTGGCTACCTCATCAGCGGCAAGGTGCAGACAGTGACCATCGTAACCAGGCGTCTGCTTATTGGCCATTTGCTCGGCACGCAACACGTCCAGGCGCTCGCTGCTACAAAAGCAGCGAAAAGCGTGGCCGCTACCAATCAGTTGTTCGCTGTGTTCATGATAGATGGCACTGCGCTCACTCTGGCGGTAAGGGCCATGGGGGCCGCCAACATCTGGACCCTCATCCCAGTTCAGTCCGAGCCAGCGCAGCGAGTCGAGTATCTGTTGCTCTGATTCCGCGCTAGAGCGCACCTGATCCGTGTCTTCAATTCGCAGGATGAACTGACCACCATGCTGGCGAGCAAAGCACTGGTTAAACAGAGCAATGTAGGCGGTGCCGACATGCGGATCACCGGTCGGCGATGGCGCGATACGAGTACGAACAGTCATGAAATCTCTCAGTCAGGCTGCCGAACTGAAGTTCGGCGTGGTAATCGTTGAAAAGGGGGTGATTTTATCAGGCCTCCATCTCTACTTGTACATCTTCGCGCTTTTCCAGATTCTCAATAATAAAATCGATAAAGGCTTTTACCTTCATCGCTTGAAAACGTCGCGAAGGATACAGCGCGTACAGCTCGCTGGATGGCAGCGTAACGTCTTCAAGCACCCGCACCAATGTACCTTCGGCTACATGAGGTTCGGCGATAAACGCCGGTACGTTGATGATGCCTGCGCTGGATAACGCCGCTTCGCGAGCGAAAGTGATGTTGTTGACCACCAGTACCGGATTGATCGGCACACTCATGTGCGGCTGCAGAAAGTGCCACTTGCGGGCGCCATCTACCAATGCATGAATGCAGCGGTGTTGACTCAACTCTTCCGCCAGTTTCGGCATGCCGTACTTGGCTATATAACCGGGGCTGGCATACAGCTGCCTTGGGCTCGACATAAGTGGCCGGGCAACCAGACTGGAATCTTGCGGGCGGCCCAGATGCACAACAACGTCCATGCCCTCCTCTACCGGATCAACAACCCGGGTAGTCAATTCCACTTCCACCTGGATTGCCGGGTAACGACGCATGAACTCGCCTACCACGCCTCCCAAAAACAACTGACCAAATTCAATTGGCGAGCTAACTCGCAATAGACCTGTGGGCTCTGTTTGCAGCTGCATAATGGCCTGCTCGGCTTCCGCAAACTCCTGCATGATCTGCCGGCAGCGCTCGTAGTACGCCTGCCCGACCTCAGTCAAACGCAACTTTCGCGTGGTGCGGTTGAGCAGGCGCACGCCGAGACGCTCCTCCAATTGAGCGATGCGCCGGCTCACGGTGGATTTTTGCATATTCAAGGTTGCTGCCGCGCTGGTGAAGCTATGACACTCCACCACGCGGGTAAAAATCAGCGCATCGTCCAATCCCATCAGTTACTGTTCCCGTATTGCAACAAAGTTTCCAGATTCTAGCGCCTCTGGCGTCATGCGGAACAGTGTAGAGTGCGGTGGATAATAAAAATTGGGGAATTTCATGTCTGCCCGCGTTCGCGTCCGCCTGTTCGGCTTTCTATTGATTTGCGCTTTGGTCGGCACCGCTGCCTTTGCCCAATGGTGGTTTGTCGGTCGTTATTATGAAGAGACCGACAACGCCTATGTGCAGGGAGACATCACTCTGATTTCCAGCCAACTGGCCGCGCAAGTGACCGAAGTACTGGTCGATGACAATCAATTGGTTGAAGCCGGCGATCCGCTGGTGCGACTTGACTCGCGAGACTTCGACGTCGCCCTTGCCCATGCACGCGCCAATCTCGCTACCCGTCGCGCGGAGCAACAACAAGCACGTTCCATGTTGATTCAACAGGACAGTCTGATTCTGGCCGCCCAAGCCGGCATGCTCGCCACCCAAGCAGAGCAGCGTCGCATTGAGCTGGATATCAAACGTATCACTCCCCTGCAGCAATCCGGTTACGCCTCGGAAGAACAGCTGAGCAACTTTCGCACCCAACTGGAAGTCGCCAAGGCGCAGGTGAAAAAAGCCGATGCGGACGTGCAGACGCAAAAACTGACCAAAGATACTCAGTACGCCGATATCGAACGTCTTGCCGCGCAAATCCAGGCCGCCGAAGCGGATATCAGTCAAGCTGAACTCGCTCTGGGCCGCGCTGAAATCCGTGCCCCCGTCGCTGGGCGCATCGGCCAGCGCACCGCGCGCGTCGGCCAGAACGTGCAACCAGGCAGCCACTTACTGGCGGTCGTCCCCGCTAGCGAGCTGTGGATCAAAGCTAACTTCAAGGAAACCCAGATTCAGGCCATGCACGAAGGTCAGAGCGCTGAATTGGTGTTTGATGCCTTCCCTGATCACATCGTGACGGCGCGGATCCAGAGTCTGTTCCCGGCCTCTGGTGCGCAGTTCAGTTTGCTGCCGCCAGACAATGCCACCGGTAACTTCACCAAAGTGGTCCAGCGCTTCCCGGTCAAGCTGGTAATCGACAGCGACCAACCACTGATGGATAGCATCCGGCCCGGCATGTCAGTACATGTGAAGGTTGATCTGCGTGGCTGAGGCAGGCATACCCGAGCAGGAAATACCGCCACCCAGCAGGCGCGATTGGATCGCGCTGCTGAGCGCCATTCTCGGCGCCTTTATGGCGATCCTGGATATCCAGATAATCAACTCGTCTTTGAAAGATATTCAAGGCGCGCTGTCGGCAACGATTGAAGAAGGTTCATGGATTTCGACCTCCTATCTGGTCGCCGAGATCATCATTATTCCGCTTGCGGCCTGGCTAACCACCATCATGTCGCCACGCCGGTTTGCCGTCACCATATCGGTCCTGTTCGTGATTGCTTCATTGCTTTGCTCTATGGCGTGGAACCTGCAAAGCATGATTATCTTCCGTGCCATGCAAGGCTTGGCTGGCGGCGCATTGATCCCCTTCGCCTTTACGCTGATTCTCACCAAGCTGCCGCCAGCCTCGCGTCCCAAGGGCATGGCGATGTTTGCCATCACTGCAACATTTGCTCCGTCCATTGGCCCTACTATCGGCGGCTGGCTGACCGAGAACTATGGCTGGGAATACATTTTTTACATCAACATTGTGCCCGGCATCCTGATGGCCAGCGGCTTGATGTATGGTCTAGATAAGGCAGCCCCGCGCTGGGACCTGTTACGCAAGGGCGATTATTGGGGCATCGCCACCATGGCTGCCGGTCTGGGTTGCTTACAGGTATTCCTTGAAGAAGGTCATCGCGAAGATTGGTTTGAATCGAGTTCGATGCTGACCTTGGCGGTCATTTCATTTATCAGCCTGGTCTGCTTCGTTATCTTGCAGCTGTCAAAACCCGACCCGCTGGTGAACTTACGACTACTCAAAGAGCGGAATTTCTTGTTCGGCAGTCTGGCCAACATTGGCCTGGGCGTGGGCTTGTACGGCACGGTTTTCGTACTACCCGTTTATCTGGCGCAAATACAGGATTACAACGCCCTGCAGATTGGCCAGGTGATCATGTGGATGGGCTTTCCACAGCTGCTGATCATCCCGATGGTGCCGATCCTGATGAAGTTCGTCGATGCGCGCCTGATCTGCGCTACCGGCTTCTTTTTGTTCGCTTTCGCCAGTTTCTTCAGTGGCAGCCTGAATCTGGATTTTGCAGGTGACCAGTTCATCGCAATCCAGATTTTCCGCGCTTTCGGCCAGCCCATGGTCCTAGTACCGATGTCAATTCTTGCTACCGCGATGATTCCCCCCTCCCAGGCAGGTTCAGCCTCCAGCCTGTACAACATCCTGCGCAATCTGGGCGGCGCTATCGGTATCGCCGCGCTGGCGACCATCCTCGACAGCAGGGCCAAACATTATTACGAGATTTTGCGCGAGAACATCACACCCGGTAACGCCGCGTTTACTGAACGCATGGACCTTCTCACGGCCCAACTGGGCAATGAGCATAGCGCCTTCCAGATGCTCAGTAATCAGGTGCACCAACAGGCCAGCATCATGGCCTTCAACGATGCCTTCCACCTGATAGCTATCATGTTGGGCTTCTCTATGGTCTTTGTACTGTTAACCAAAGCCATCCCAAAACCCGTCGCGGCCAAACCTGCTACCGCAGACGAAACCAGCGCTGAGCCTGCGCACCCCTAGCTGTCATTTTTTTTGATCACCCTCTGGCGCTACGCTCAGCCAGGGGGTAGCATCGGCTGAAAGTGTAAAATATTTTCAACAACCTACTTTCAGCAGGTTCATCATGGCCGAAACCCAGCATACCTCCTCCTATTACGCCGCCTCAGCAAATCCGACGCCATCCCGGCCACCTTTGCAGGGCCGACATGAAACCGATGTATGTGTTATCGGCGCAGGGTATACCGGCATTTCCACCGCCCTGTTTCTGCTTGAACAAGGTTTCAAGGTCACGGTACTGGAAGCGGTCAAAGTGGGCTTTGGCGCCTCGGGTCGCAACGGCGGCCAAATCGTCAATAGCTACAGCCGTGACATAGATGTGATCGAGCGCAGCGCCGGTGCTCAGCAGGCCCGCTTGATGGGCGAAATGGCCTTTGAAGGCGCCCGTATCATTCGCGAACGTGTGACCAAGTACAACATTCAATGTGACCTTAAAGACGGCGGCGTATTTGCCGCCTTCAACGAGAAGCAGATGGGCCACCTGGAGACGCAAAAAAAGCTCTGGGAGCGTTACGGTCACACTCAGCTGGAGATGCTGGATCAAACTCGTATCAACGAGGTGGTTAATACCGATCGTTATGTTGGCGGCATGCTCGACATGAGCGGCGGGCATATTCATCCGCTCAACCTGGTACTAGGTGAGGCGGCGGCGGTTGAATCCCTTGGTGGTGTGATTCACGAGCACTCCACCGTGACCCGAATCGAGCAAGGTGCCAAACCCGTGGTGCACACCGAGCAAGGCCAGGTCGTAGCCAATTTTGTGGTGGTGGCTGGCAATGCCTATCTTGGTAACCTGGTGCCCCAGCTAGCCGCAAAATCGATGCCCTGTGGCACACAGGTGATTACCACTGAACCGCTGAGCGATGAATTGGCACAGTCGCTGTTACCCCAGGATTACTGCGTTGAAGACTGCGCCTACCTGCTCGACTATTACCGTCTTTCCGGTGACAAGCGGATGATTTTTGGCGGCGGCGTGGTGTACGGCGCACGCGACCCTGCCGACGTGGAAGCATTGGTACGCCCGAATCTGATCAAAACCTTTCCGCAGCTTAAGGACGTGAAGATCGATTACGCCTGGACTGGCAACTTTCTGCTTACCCTGTCTCGCCTGCCGCAGGTTGGGCGCATTGGCGACAACATCTACTATTCGCAAGGTTGCAGCGGCCACGGCGTGACCTATACGCATCTAGCCGGCAAGATCCTGGCCGAGGCCATACGCGGTCAAGCCGAGCGTTTTGATGCCTTCGCCAGCCTGCCACACTACCCCTTCCCCGGCGGACGCCTGTTCAAAGTCCCCTTCACGGCAATGGGTGCGTGGTACTACCAGATGCGCGACAAGCTGGGGTTCTGATCCCATAGACAGGTTCAGCGCTCTCGTGCCGAGAACGCTGAACCTGCACTCATTAAAGTGAACCAGATCACAAGCGTAATGGCATTTCGGAACTGGGCCGCATTTATCAAGTCAGATTTCGCAGTGCCCATGCCGCGTCAAGGCGCACCAACAGGCTTGCTACCTGTAACCGAAGGCTTCCAAGCAAGGAAGCCAAGATCAAAATAATGAGGAGTAACCCCAATGACTTTCATGCAATCAAGCAGACGTTATCTATCCATCGTATTCGCCGCTCTGTTTATGCTCACCTCATTGGTCAGCATCCAGGCGCAAGCCGCCATGGTCGGCACCGATGAAGTGATCGCGCAGCAGCAGTTGAGCGTCGACCGGGCCGAACTGAAAGGCATGCTGGAAGACCAAGCCGTACAGGACAAACTTGCCAGCATGGGCGTTTCTCCTGATCAGGTAGATCAGCGCATCGACAGTCTGACTGCAGACGAGCTGGCCTACTTCAACACGCAACTGGACGAAGCTCCCGCCGGTGCTGGCGGCGTTGTTGGCATCATTGTGCTGTTTCTGGTCATTTTCATCGTGACTGACATGCTTTGTGCTACTGATATTTTCAGCTTCATTCACTGTATTAATCGCTAAACGGATGCGGATTTCTTTTCGCCTCCTGGCCACGCTCGGGCTGGCAGCATTGCTGTCCGCCTGCGCTGGCACACCCACCGCTCCTACTCGAGCACAACTTCCAGAAGACCTGAGCACCCGCCACCTGTTGGCTGACGTGCCCTTTTATGCTCAGGACGAATATCAGTGCGGCCCCGCGGCTTTGGCCATGATGCTCAACCAACGCGGCATAGAAGCTACGCCCGAAGCGCTGAAAGAGCGCGTTTACATTCCCGAGCGCAAAGGCAGCCTGCAGGTTGAGATGGTCGCCGCCGCCCGCGATAAGGGCATGCTCGTGTACCCGCTAGAGCCTGAACTACAAGCCGTTCTGCGCGAAATAGACGCAGGTAACCCTGTGTTGGTCATGCAGAATCTTGCATTTAATTGGTACCCAAAATGGCACTACGCAGTGGCTATCGGCTACGACTTAGCCGAGCAGGAGCTGATTCTGCACAGCGGCTTGCAGCAGGAGCAACGCGAGCCATTTAAACTCTTTTTGCGCACTTGGCAGCGCGCCGACCACTGGGCCAGAGTCATCTTGCCCGCCGACCAGCTGCCTGCCACCGCCGAGCCACTACCCTACCTGCGCGCTGCCAGTGACCTTGAGCAGACCGGTCAGCTGGACAGTGCAAAAAACGCATACCAAACGGCCCTGATCCGCTGGCCAGAGCAAGCGGCTGCACGCCTGGGTTTAGGGAACGTAGCGTGGCAGCAAGGCGATAGAAGCATCGCTGTCGCGCATTTCAGCGAGCTGACGAGGCAGTTCCCGGCACTGGACGCCGGCTGGAATAACCTGATCACCGGCCTCACCGAAATGGGCTGCCAGCAAGCCGCCGAGGTTGCGCAGCATTGCTCCGACCAGCGCAGCGACATCAGCGCCAAGAATGACCAGAATGCCGCTTGTCCGCTACCGGCCTGCCCCTGATGATGGTGGCTTAACCATCATCAAAGGTAGCCAGCCATGCTCAGCGCGCAACAAGTCCAAGAGATTATCCGTCAGGGCGTGCCGCAGGCCGCAGGCCGAAGACCTCGACCTGCGTATCGAAGAGGTCAGTGATCAGCACAGCCTTGCACGGATCCCCTTCCACAGTCGCTTAATTCGCCCAGGCGGCACCCTGTCCGGACCAACACTGATGGCCTTGGGCGACGCCGCCATGTATGCGCTGGTTCTCGGCAAGCTAGGCCCGACCGATCGCGGCCCGACCGATCGCGGCCCGACCGAAATGGCTGTCACTTCCAACCTTAACATCAACTTTCTATCCAAGCCCCAACCCGTTGATTTAATGGCAAAAGCCAAGCTACTAAGAATGACCCGCAGACAAGCTGTGTGCGAGGTCGCGCTTTACAGCGCCGGCAACGAGCATGAACTGGTAGCCCATGTCACCGGCACTTACGCCCTGCCACTTTAATTGGCCACTCGATAAGGCCAGTCACAAAGAGTTATTGCCAAACCACCTAAAAGTGCGCTCCGATAGACAAACTATCGCCAATCAATAAGGACTCTCCCCTTTGTCGCTGCGCGCTACCGTCCTCACCTTGCTCGCCATGTTGGCGTTTGCCGGCAATTCCATTTTGTGTCGCCTGGCTTTGAAAGAGACTGCTATCGACCCCGCCAGCTTTACTGGCTTGCGATTGCTATCGGGCGCCCTGACCTTGTGGTTTATCGTGCGATTAGCCAAAGGCGATAGCGTGGGCAAAGGCAACTGGATCTCGGCGTTCGCACTTTTTGCATACGCCGCTGCCTTTTCTTTGGCCTATGTGCAGCTGTCCGCTGCCACGGGTGCTCTGCTGTTATTCGGCGCAGTACAGACCAGCATGATTGGTTACAGCGTGGCACGCGGCGAACGGCTCAGCACGATGCAATGGCTCGGGCTCGCACTGGCTATAGGTGGGCTGATAATTCTGTTACTGCCGGGCTTGTCTGCGCCACCCTTGGATGCTGCCCTAGCCATGTTGGGTGCCGGCGTTGCTTGGGGGGTGTATTCCTTGCGTGGTCGCGGCACTGGTGACGCGACACGTGTGACCGCTGGCAATTTTATTCGCGCCCTGCCCTTTGCGCTGCTGCTCAGCCTGTTCAGTTGGCAGAGTGCCACACTGGACAGCATGGGTATCATCTATGCGCTAGCCTCAGGTGCGCTGGCGTCAGGAGTCGGCTACGCGCTCTGGTATGCCGCATTGCCGCTACTGGCAACCAGCGCAGCAGCTAGTGTGCAATTGACGGTTCCTGTGATTACCGCCATTGGTGGTATTGTGCTGATCAATGAGCCTTTGACCACTGCCTTGGTCGTAGCCTCTGTCACCATCCTGTGCGGTATTGCATTGGTGGTACTGAACAACAAGAAAACACCCTGAGAGCACGACCATCAAATACCTACATCTACGTTATCTACTGATTCTGACGCTGCTGTTCTGTCTGTTGTTTGCTGGCTTGGCAATCAACCCACACGACCGCAGCGATTGGGCGTTAGAAAACTTGCTGGTACTGGCCTTTGCGGTAACGCTAGGGCTGAGTTACCGTGCGTTCCCGCTGTCGCGGCTGTCTTACACCTTGATCTTTCTGTTTCTCTGCCTGCACGAAGTGGGCGCGCACTACACCTATTCTGAAGTCCCTTACGACGCGTGGATGGCACAAGCGTTTGGCGTCAGCCTGAATGAGTTGCTGGGCTGGGAACGCAACAACTTTGATCGCGTGGTGCATTTTCTGTTTGGCGCCTTTTTGGTCTACCCCATCCGCGAACTCTACTGCCGGGTAGCCAACGCCAAAGGATTTTGGGGTTATTTCTTCCCGTTAGAACTGGCGATGGCCGCCTCCATGCTTTATGAACTGTTTGAGTGGGGCGCCGCCACAACCTTTGGCGGCGACCTGGGTGTAGCCTACCTGGGCACCCAAGGTGACATCTGGGATGCACACAAAGACATGGCTTTGGCCAGTCTCGGCGCACTGGTCACCCTACTGCTAGTGCTGTTATTCAACCTCTGGTTGAACCCCGATTTCCGTCAAGAGTGGCGCAACAGCCTAAGCGTCAAACGCCAGCGGCCGCTGGGGGAAGATGAGGTCGAGCGATTGCTGCAAGAGCGAGAACAGACCACGGCGCAGCAAGACCATCGATAAATACCCAGCTGCTGTTTCGCGCGTGAAATGTTAAAGTCCGGCGCAGCAGCAGCGCCGACCATCCGCGCTCCCAATCAGCAATGCCGCGGCGTCTTGAGCGCAGCAGCACATAGAAAAGACAGCCCGAAGGAATCTACATGGCGCGCGTTTCAGGCATGACTCGACTGAAGTTGACAGCATTGGTGCTGCTCATAGCCGGCTTGTTTCTTGCCTGCACTCAAATCCCGCAATACCCCATGGAAGAGCCCATAGCGGCGCGTGTTCAAACCTACGATTATCAGCGCGACATCCGCCCTATCTTTGAACACAAGTGTATGGCTTGCCACGGCTGTTATGACGCGCCTTGCCAGCTCAAACTGACCAGTGCTGAAGGCTTGGAACGAGGTGCGTCCACCCTGCCTGTGTACGACGGCGGCCGACTCGAAGATATGGTGCCTACGCGGCTGGGCGTCGATGCCAGCTCAACCGCCGAGTGGCGTGAAAAAGGTTTTTTCTCTGTTTTACACGGCGCTGAAGACGGCCAGTTGAGCGGCCTGGATGCCTCCGTGCTCTACAAGATGCTGGAGCTGGGTCGAACCAATCCTGTGGCAACCAACAGCCGCTTGCCCGAGGATATCACCTTAAGTACCGCACGCAGTAACAGCTGCCCGAGCGTTGGGCAGTTTGCCGACTACGCCGATAAATTCCCCCATGGCGGTATGCCTTACGGTGCTACTGGGCTTACCGACGATGAATTCACACAGCTCACGCAATGGATCAGCGAGGGCGCAGTGGTAACGCCAGCAGCCTACAATCCCAGCGATACCGAACAAGCCATGACCCAGCGGTGGGAAAGCTTCTTCAACCAGACTGGCATGCGCGAGCAACTGGTCGCTCGTTACCTGTTCGAGCATCTATTCGCGGCACACCTCTATTTTCCTGACATTGAAGGCAGCGCGTTCTACTCATTGGTGCGCTCCAGCACGCCCCCAGGCCAGCCGGTACGCCCGTTGCGTACCGTGCGCCCTAACGATGATCCAGAGCAGGCCTTCTTCTACCGTCTGCAACCCTTACGCCAGACCATCGTAGAGAAGACACACATCACCTACGCGCTGGGTGAAACTCGCCTTAAACGCTATCAATCGCTGTTTTTCGAACCGCAATGGGAGATGGTCACGCTACCCGGTTACAGCTATGCCGAGCGTGCCAATCCATTCATCACCTTCTCAGCCATCCCAGCCAAGGCGCGCTATCAGTTCCTGCTGGATAACGCCGAGTATTTCGTACGCAACTTCATACGCGGCCCGGTCTGCCGCGGTCAGATCGCTACTGACGTCATCCGTGATCAGTTCTGGACGGTGTTTGAAGACCCCGATCAGGAAGCTTTCGTCAACGATGCTAATTACCGCCTGAAAGCCAGCCCCCTACTTGGGCTACCCGGCCAAAAGAGCGACATACTCGACTTCGGTTCAGAGTGGCTTGATTACAATGAAAAACGTAACAAGTACCTTGATCTGCGCCGCAACTACTATGCAAAGCGCAAACCCGATGGCGCCACGCTAGACGAGCTGTGGGATGGCGATAACTGGAACCAGGATGCACTGCTAACCATCTTCCGCCACCACGACAGCGCCTCGGTCCGCAAGGGCCTGCACGGCCGCGTCCCCCGCACTATCTGGGTTATGGATTATCCGTTACTGGAACGCACTTATTACGAATTGGTTGCCAACTTCAACGTATTCGGCAGCGTCTCTCATCAGGGCCAAACGCGTCTGTACTTTGACCTGATTCGCAACGGTGCCGAGCACAACATGCTGCGCTTCGTACCTCGGGAAAAACGCGAAGCGCTCTACGCCAGCTGGTATCAAGGCAACGCCAAGATCAAGCACGCGCTTACCTACACCGGCTTGGACACCACGACACCCGTCGTAATGGATTACAAAGACGCGGGCACCAATAAAGCCGTCATGCAGCGTTTCAGTCAGCTCCTGATGGAGCGCACGGCGCAGGTCAGCGGGCCACCGGACACCTTGAATCGCTGCCCCGAAAATAACTGCAAGCGCGCCGCTATCAGCAGCGCACAGCAGCAATTGGAATCTACTCTGCAGCCGCTCGCGCGAGCAGATGGCGCCAGCCTGCCGGTGATCAGCCTATTGCCAGAAGTCACCTTTCTACGCGTTAAGCAAGGCGATCAGCGTTGGGTATACACACTGGTTCACAACCGTGCGCACTCCAGCGTCGCGTTCATGTTTGGCGAGGAATCACGCTTTCTACCCAAGGAAGACACGCTAACGCTGATCGAAGGCACAATAGGCAGCTATCCCAACTTTAGCTTTGACGTAACTCTGGATGAGTTGCCTGAATTCATCGACACGCTGTCGGCGGTCCGGAATCAGGACGGCCTGCACACGTTGGCTGATCGCTGGGGTGTGCGGCGCACCCATCCCGAGTTCTGGGACATCATGGCCGACTTCCAGCGCAGCACCGAGGAAACCACACCCGATCAAGCAGGTGTGCTCGACGTCAACCGCTACCAAAATCTATAAATCTTTGAGCACTGACAAGTGTGTCACCTTCGCGGTGACACACTTGTCGCAAGCGCACCGTCAAACGAAAACGTGGGGCGAGTCTTAGCCAACCACTACTTCACTGATCAACAACTCCGGCGCAAGGTCGGTGTAATTGCTGATATCACCTTGAATAACCTTGGCGTGCGGGCCGAAGGCCGCTTGAAAGCTCTCCACCGACTCGCAAAACAGATGCCCCATAGCAACGTAGGCTGCTGGCGCATCCGGCGTGCCGCCGGCCAAGCCACGATCCACGCCAAACGACAGGCAGGCATCACCCATCAGACGCTTGACCATAGGCATGTGCTGATCACGGTAATAATCGTGATCGAAACGGCTGCCGGGGGTATTGGGGTACATCACACTGATCTTTATCATTACGGGCTCCAGTGATTTAAGGCGGGAATGGCCCGGAGCATCAACTCCGAGTTAAGCCAGTTTGCCTCAGCGCAGACTCCAACGGCAGGGCCATCAACGCTGCGAATGCCGTATCAGTGACATTGCAGAGCTCCAACCTGTCGATCTGCGGAAAAGCCACGGTCTCTATGCTTTACTGAGAGAGTTGAGGCCGGACATTCGGCCTTCCATCGTCGGGGAGCTGGAATGCGGTTAGCGTTATTAGGTCGATATCTTTGTTGCCTTGGATTTTTGCAGGCCCAGCCAGCGCTGGCATCGCTGTATCACGATTACAACAGCGAGCCTGAAGACGGCGCGCTCGATCCGGGAAGTTATCTTGACCGCTGGAATCTCCCCTTCATTCCCGTTCCCAAAATCATCACCGAGCCTGCCGTCGGCACTGGGTTGGGACTGGCCATGGTGTTCTTCCATGAGTCCGATGAGCAGAAGGCAGAAAAAAATGATGACAAGCTGGTACCCGAGAACATCAGTCTGGCTGGCCTAGCCTTCACCTCAAATGGCAGCCGCGGCTACGGGTTGGCGCATTTGGGCTTCTGGCGCGACGACAGCATTCGCTATCGGGGCTTTCTTGCCTATTCCGACTTCAATATCGACTTCTACTCCTTTGCCGGTTTGCCGCTGAGCAATGGCGTGGGATTGAATATAAGAGGTCCCGTTGTGCTGCAGGATTTAAAGCTGCGCGTACCCGGTACGCCCTGGTTTCTAGGCGTAAAACAGCTCTATCGCAAGGTCAGCCTTTCATTGGAAGATGAAATACCGCTGCCCAACCCAGCACTGCAGCAGAAGGTTAACGATTATCTCAACCGCCATCTTGGGGAGAAAGGCACTACCTCAGGGCTTGGGCTGGTCGCCGAGTTCGACTCTCGTGACAGCCCCATTGATCCGCAGCGCGGTTTTAATTATGGCGCTCAGTACATGCGTTTCGACGATGCGCTGGGCAGCGATTACGACTACGCCAGCTACCGAATCAAAGGGCTGAATTACTGGGTGCTATCCCCTGCCTTAGACCTCGGTGTGCGCCTGCAATACGACGGCATCTCAGTCAACGACGATGTGCTGCTACCACCCTACATACCGCCGTCGATCAACCTGCGCGGCATACCCGCTTCCCGCTACCAGGGTAATGCCGTGGCGGTTACCGAGGCCGAACTTACCTGGAAGGTCAAACCGCGCTGGCGACTCAAAGGCTTTGTCGGCACCGGGCGCGCCGCCGATAAATTCAATGAACTTGGCGAGGCAGATGCTGCCAACAGTATTGGCGGCGGTTTTCGTTACATGGTTGCCGAACGTTATGGCTTTGCCATGGGCGTTGATGTAGCCCGTGGTCCAGAAGAATCCGCCGTCTATATTCAGGCGGGATCCACCTGGTAAGCCGGCTGGCAACCTGAGGTCTGCTTTCAGTTACACTCTTGTTACGAATGGATATCGCTGGCGCTCGCCGCCGTATACGAGGAGTTTTGCATGCACATCACCCCTGCGCACCTATTGTTGATTGGTCTTACTTCCGTGTTCGCTGCTGGTTGCAGCAACTTGGCCAGTCAGGCAACCACTGACGATGGCGATAACCAGGAGCTGCCAGCGCCAGCCACCGAGCAGGTAATCGGCAGCATCAGCTATCGCGAGCGCATCGCCCTTCCAGACGGCAGCGTTGCGCACATCAAGTTGAGCGACGTTTCACGTGCCGACGCACCAGCCACCCTACTGGCAGAACAGAACACGACGTTGTTTGGCAAGCAGGTACCGGTGCCCTTTTCGCTCAAAGTTGAACCCGCCATGTTTGATGCGCGCATGCGCTACTCAGTGTCAGCGCAGATTCGCAGCGTCGAGGGCCAGTTGCTCTGGACGACCGACAGCGCCAACCTGATTGATGTCACCCAACCGGTAGTAGATCTCGGCACACTGATGATGATCAAGATCAATGGCGCCGTGGCGGACGATGCCGAAATCGTCGATGTGGACGCCTTTTTACCCTTTACAGCCAACGGCAATGAGCCGGGATGGACCCTTAAGGTCGACAGCGAACGCATGAGCCTTAGCCGTCAGAACGACCCCATCACTATTCTGACCCCCACTCCAACCACCACCCGCGAAGACGATAGCTATCGTTTTAACGCCAGCACTGAAGCGAACTCGGTGATTGTCGATGTAACACCTGAGCTGTGCCGCGATAGCATGACGGGCATGCCTTACCCCTATGAGGCCAGCGTCAAGGTCAACGGTGAAACGCTCAAAGGCTGCGGTGGTGCGCCGGACTCATTGCTGACGGGGCGTGAATGGATCGTTGAGGACGTCGATAGCAAAGGCGTGATCGACAACACCCAGATGAGCTTGAATTTCACCCTCGATGGTCTGCTGGGTGGCCGCGCAGCCTGTAATCACTACACCACTAGTTACCAACTCACCGGTGAAGGGCTATCTACCCAGGCGATCGCCTCTACGCAAAAAGCCTGTGCGCCAGCGTTAATGAATCAGGATGAGCATTTCCTTGAGGTGCTAGGCGACATACAGCGTTTTGAACTCGATGAAACCGGCGCCCTGCTGCTGTATACCACCGACAACCGCAGCATCAAGGCCCGCGCCTTGCCATCCACTGAGCAAGAAGCCGAATGATCACCGGGAGCTGCCTGTGTGGCGGCGTTGCCTACCGAATTACCGGCGCGCTGCAACCGATCCAGTTGTGTCATTGTCAACAATGCCGCAAGGCGCAGGGCACCCCTTTTGTAAGCAACATCCCCGTCCTGCGCAGTCAGTTTGAGTTACTGCGCGGCACAGACCTGCTCAAGGAGTACTCCGCCTCCGAAGGCAAGGGGCGCGTGTTCTGCAGTCATTGTGGCTCTCCGCTGTACAGCCACAGATTCAATGACCCTACGGTTATTCGTCTGCGCGCAGGCACACTGGACCAGAACGTGGCCTCGCGGCCGGCGTTTCATGCCTATACCGACTCGGCCGCCAACTGGTGGCTGATTAACGACGACTTGCCGCAGTATGCGCAAGCCGCACCCACCACGTCGGAGAAATAACGACCCCCAATCTTGAGCTCGCTGCGAGGTAACGCATGACCGAAAGATCAGAGCAAAGCCAGGAAAACCCTCTCACCCTGCCACTGGGCAACGAGAAACTGGTGATTCGCCGCCGTTACGAAGTGCTCAGCATCATCAACGACTTTTTCATCGCCATCTGGTTTCTCTTGGGCAGCGTATTGTTTCTGTTTCCTCAATACGAAAAGCTCGCCGTTGTGTTCTTTATCATTGGCAGTGCGCAGTTTTTGATTCGCCCCAGTATTCGCCTAATAGGCCACATCCATCTACGCCGCTGTAACGCCAGCAACTGGGAGAATTAAATCACGAGCAAGAAGTGAACACTTGTATACAAAACCGAATTAAATAATACTGAACCCACTATCTGCACAAAAAAAACAACAAAAACAGGTGAGTTATATGCCGCTGAGTCGCAAAACGAAGTTCGCCTACGGCGTGGGCCAGATTGCTGAAACCGTCAAAAGCACTGGCTTCAACATTTTTCTGTTTTTCTTCTTTACCCAAGTGCTTGGCCTGTCTGGCTCGCTGGCTGGATTGGCGGTCATGATTGCGCTCGTTTTCGACGCCGTCACCGATCCACTGGCTGGCTATATCTCCGACCATAGCCGCTCACGCTTTGGGCGCAGGCACCCGTTTATGCTGGCTGCGGCGTTGCCATTAGGGATAGCTTGGTATTTCCTGTTTACCCCGCCCGATGGTCTTGGACAAACCGGCCTGTTTCTTTGGCTAACTGGCTTTGCAGTGCTGGTACGCGGTGCTATCACACTTTATTACGTGCCCTATCTAGGCCTGGGTGCAGAGTTAACCCTGGATTATCACGAGCGTACCTCGGTTGCCGCCTGGCGCGGATTCTGCGGCGTCAGCGGCGCTGCGGTGGTAGTGCTTTTGGGAGTGCCCCTATTCTTCCCAGAAACAGCTACCTTTGAAAACGGTTTGCTGAATCCCGCCGGCTATCCGCTGGTAGCACTCTTCGGTGCGCTGCTGATGGCAGCAAGCATTCTGCTTTCTGCCTGGGGCACCCGGGGCCAGATTAGCGCTCTCCCCACCAATAACAGCACGCAGAACCCATTATCTCTGCGTGAAAACCTATTCAGTATCTGGCGTAACTCTTCGTTTCGCGCGCTCTTTCTCGGCACCTTACTGGTAGCCATCTCCATAGGTATTACCCAGACCCTGAACATGCACCTGAACGTGTACTTCTGGGGGTTGACCAGTAACAACATTGCGCTGCTGGGCGCCGGCGTGTTGCTCGGCTGGCCGGTCGGTATTTTATTGACCAAACCCTTACACCAGCGCTTTGACAAGAAGCCCACCATCATTGGTGCCGCGCTGGTTGCCGCCTTGGCTAGTAACATTGCCGTCGTGCTTGCGCTGCTGGGCATGTTTCCCAGTCAGAGTAGCGCGCTGTTCGTGCCACTGATTTTGCTGCTGTTGTTTGTGGGCGGAGCGGCATCCGGCCTGGCGATGATTTCCGGCGCATCGATGATGGCAGATGTAGCGCAGCAGCACGCCGACCATAGCGGTCAGCAGCAAGAAGGTTTTTTCTTCAGCGCTATTTCTTTCACTGGCAAGATGGCAGCAGCGGCCGGCTACCTGGTTGCCGGTATCGGTTTGGATTTGATCGGTTTCCCGTTGCAGGCCAGTCCCAGTGAAGTGAGCATTACTCAGGTAAACCATCTGGCTATGCTCAGCCTATCTGCCGGTATTTTCGCCTTCGCCTCGGCCTGCACCTATACCCGCTACCAATTGCGGCAGCCTGCAACAGAGGCCGTACTCTGCTGACAACATGGACAGCTGCGACGGGTTGCGGCATCATGCCGGCCCTAAAAACCTTGTACTCCACAGGGTTATGGACCGCTGAAAAGGTTAACCGATGAGCGATTTTCCCCATTGCCCCAGCTGCGACTCAGCCTTCACCTACGAAGACGGCATGATGTTCGTCTGCCCGGAATGTGCCCACGAATGGCCACAGCAAGCTGACGATAAAGAAGACGCGGGCAGTGGCATAAAAGACGCCAACGGCAACCCGCTACAAGACGGCGACTCCGTTACCGTGATCAAAGACCTCAAGGTTAAAGGATCGTCATTGGTGGTGAAGGTCGGGACTAAAGTAAAAAACATTCGATTGGTTGATGGCGACCATGATATCGATTGCAAAATCGACGGCATTGGCGCGATGAAGCTAAAGTCAGAGTTCGTTAAGAAGTCCTGATCCCCGGCCGGGCGGCCCCATTGCATCCCTCCCATTTGGCCGCCCGACCCGCCCTACACTCCCTTCAACGCTTGAAAGCAATGTACTGACGGTGCGGATTCGGCCCCCGCCAGATGAAGCCCTCGTAGTAATAATGCAGAAATGACAGCGTCAGAATCACGATATTGACCCAAGGATGATTCTGGTGGCTGGTTAGCGCGTAGGCAATTAGCAATGAGCTCAGCGGCAATACAATGAATGGCGACCAGCTGCTGGTATGCGTCAGCCGATAGCTAAGGCTGCTAGAACCCGAACGGTTGCGATTGCGGTCGTGGGTGATATACACGCTGTAAGCCGTCAGATCATGGATGATCCGCGGAATCAGAATCACAAACAAGGTGTAGCCCAGCTCGTTGATCAACAGGGCAGAAACCAGCATGGCCGCGTTAGCCCACAAATACCAACGACCGATACCCGGTTTGGCCCTGCGCGTCAGCCGCCAGGAAAGCACCACCACAGCGGCGCACAACCCCGACCCTATCGCCGTCATCAACTCATAGCCGTTAACACCAGCCAGCTCCCAGTGGCCGAGAAAGCGCATTCCGTAAACGTTGATATAAATCGCGAAGCCAGCCAGTATCGCCAGCCATTTCCAGCAAGTGAACAGTCGATCCGGGCGAGTGCCCAGCATCATCAGCGTCAGCCCAAGCTGCTGGGCCAGCACATGATAAATAGTGTAGAAAGCGAGGAAAACAAACAGCAGGTTGTAGCTCACCGGCTGAGGGCCAAAATGCCCAGCGATGGCGATTAGCAAGAACACACAGAACGGCGGTAGCAACGTACGACGGTAGTGCGAGATATATTCGCCGTTGGCCATGGTCAGCAGACTGGCAATAATATGCGGTAATCCAAAGAGTACCGCCCAGAGCGGCCAGTCGTTGGGATCGCCCGGCAACACCTCGTTCGCCAGCCAGCCATTCCACAGCAGCAGATCCAGCGCAACCAACAGGACCGATAGCGGGATTACCGCATACAGCGCCAACAGCCAGCGGCAATCAATACTGTGTAGGGGGTGTTCCATATAAGGGGCCAGAAACTCTTATTGTTGTGCCCCCTACTTGAGCACATGCGATTGTGCCCGCCCATCACCCGAATCAGTGAAGGCTAACTGATACGTCCCACCGCCAGCCATGCCACCAACAGACTTAAAGCCACCACAATACTCAGCGGTTTGCGCAATGCTGGATACCACATTGGAGCCAAACCATGTCTGACCGCCCAGACATCGGCAAAATACAAGGTGGCAAAGGCGAAGAAGAACACCGGTAGCGCCAGATTGATGGGCAGGCTCAGACCTACCCACCCCAATAGCGGAGGCACCACCGACAGCGCCAACTGAATGGGCGCTTTGCTGCTTTCTTCCTCCGCACGCATCGCCAAGCCCCAGTGAATCGCGCCCATGAACGCCAGGATGATAGCGGCATAAGCGAGTAACTCTTCCAACATCCGCTCACGCCAAGCTTCAGGTGTTACCCACAAGCCCAACGCGCCGCTGACGAAGGGGATTAGCCCCACTAGACCCAACCCCAAGGCCAGCTTTGGGGGACGTGTAGCGCTGAATGGATGCATGCCTACTCCAGAGATTCAGGTTTGTCGCCACGCTTGGCGCACACGGCAATTATAAGGACTTATCGCGGCTGGACAACGGACCATCCTGCAGCAAATAGCTGGCGGATGCCGGACGCTTGCGCGGTATAACCTTGAACAAAGCGCGCAATGCCTGCTGCAACTGTTGCTGGTCTGCCTTGGACGCGGAATCTGTGGCCGCGTAGGATTGCCGCACAAACTCATCAAAGAAACTGTCTATCACGCTGCGCTGCGCTGGCAGTGCGACCTGCAGCCGCTGTTGCCAGGCACGTGGCCCCTCGCCCGGTAACGCCTGCAAGCGCAGCCGCGCTAGGCGTTGATCCAAGCGTTTCCAGACACGCTGTTGAGCGCTACCGTTCATGCGCTGCGGGCGCAGCCACCACATCGCCTGCAGCAGCATGATGCCGCCAGCCAGACCCAGTACCACCATACCAACTCGCTGCCAGTCCGCGGTGCCGAGCCAGCGCCGGAACAAGCCCATCTGCTCCTCACCCTTAAAATTCAGCACCCGTAATTGCCATTGATAATTGACGTTGTCCCAAGCCAGCCGCGCGTCATTCAGCCAGGTCACACCGCGATAGCGCGAGCCAGACAAGTAGGAGTCTTCAAGAAAACTGCCCTCGCCGCGTACCGCTTCCTCCAGACCCTGTTCAATTCGCTCGGGGGCAACCTGAAAGGTCGGGTCTACCGAGACCCAGCCCCGTCCCGCCAACCACACCTCGACCCACACGTGGGCGTCGAATTGATGAACCAGCACATACCCCCCCTGCTCGTTCACCTCACCACCCTGATAACCCGCCACTATCCGAGAAGGAATGCCGGCCGCCCGCAGGACGAAGGTCATGGCCCCGGCGTAGTGCTCACAGAACCCGCGACGGGTGTCGAACAGAAATTCGTCGTTGCTGTGCTCACCCAAGGGCGTGGGCTTGAGCGTGTAAAAAAACGGCTGCTGATTAAAGTAGCCCAGTACAGCCTGCACCAGATCGCCATCATCCGGATGTTGCTCGCGCAATGCTTGTGCCCACTCACGCGCACGTGGATCACCCTGTTGTGGGAGTTCCAGTTGCCGAGCACGCTCAAGCTTGCTCAAGGGCTCCGCCTGCATCTGTACATTTACATAAGAACGCGCACGGTAACCAAAAGTACTGTTGAGCGGGGCAATGGATTGCAGGTTGAAATCGTGCATACGCCGCAGGGCTGGATTATCGGTAGTGGCACCGCGCAAGCTGTAAACCCAGTGCTGGCCACTGGCACCAGCTACCACCCGGTACTCAACTGACTCGCCGGAGGTATCCAGCGGCAATGCTGGCAGGTTATTCAGCAAGCGGTCTTGCGACCAGCTGCGGCCGTCGAAACGGCTCAGGGTCAATGCCCGCCAATAGAGCGTCGAAAGCGGCGGTATCTCACCGTCAAAACTGGCGCGAAACGCCAATTCAGGTGAACGCGCCAAATTGGCGATATCGGCTGGCGACATGGTGTCCGACAGTCCGGTTTTGGAGCTGCCGCCCGGCATATTCACAGACCACAGTGGCTCCAGCCGAGGAAAGAAAATGAACAACACCAATAACAGCGGTATCGCCTGTAGCAGCATCACCCCACCGATGCGCAGCGCACGCGCAGGATCATTGCGCCCAGCACTTTGCTGCAAACCCACCAAGGCCGCCACCAACACCAGTAAAGACCCACACTGATAGAGCGTCAGCGGAATGCCCTGATCAAACAGAAAGGCTGTAGCCAGAATAAAAAAGCCGAGATACACCACCACCAGGGCATCGCGCGGGTTGTGCATTTCCAACAGTTTGAGCATGAACAGCAGCAGCAAAAACATCACGGTGGCATCCAGCCCAAGCAGGGTGCCCTGCGTGAGAAACACCCCCAACAAGATCGCCACCAGTGCTGCGCTCTTCAGCAATATTCCCGGGGAGTGCCAGCGCATACGTTGAATTTGTACCCGCCATAACGCACAGCCGACCCATAGCAACGCAACCCACCAGGGCAAGCGCGGCAGATGCGGTAACAGCACCACCACTTGGGCTGTCAGTAACCAGGCCAGGCTGTTGCGCGGGATCAAACCGGCGGCGCTCATCCGCTGCCCTCCAGCACATACAGCGCCAGCGCACGCAAACAGGCATCACGGTGCGCCTCGCCCAACGCAGGCTGCAGTCGCGAGCCACCCAGCGCCAAACCATAGGGACGGCCCGCGGCTTCCAGCGCCAAGATCCAGCCGGTCAACATACCCAGTCGTTGCTCCAGATCAGCGCCCTGTGTTTGCTCCAGATCGAGCCATTGGCTTTGCTGTTGTGGCTCGGCAAATATTTTGCTGTGTAATCCCTGACCACGTGAATAAGCACGCCAGTCAAGTCGCCGGCGGGAGTCACCGGGACGATAGTGGCGCAACCCTTGAAAATCATCCACACCTTCCACCAGCTGTATCTGCTGAGCCTCGTCCTGGCCTTCGCCACTGCGATGGACGGGCAGTGGCGCCTTGACGGGTCGCGGGTAGACGAGCACCCGCCAGTTCAGGTCCAGCAGACTCCAGGCAACAAACCATCCCAAGGGGAAGCGGGTCTCGATACGCAATCGTTCCGGCTGCAACCAGCCGCGTCGCGTCGTTGGGTAATAGAGTGTGCTAGCCACCTCACCATCACCGGGTACATCCAGTTGTTGCGGCACCGACTGGGGCCAGCTCAGCTTAAGCGCTTGGCGCTCACGCGTGGGGCTGAGCAATACCAGCCCCAGCGGCACCTGCTCGCCAGCAAACACCGGCCGGCCGCCGGTAGCGCGCAGGCTGATGCCCGCCAGATTTCGATAACTGTGATGCAAGGTCACCCAGAACAGACTGAGTAACAGGAAGGTCAGCCCGTAAACCAGACTGTTCTCGTAGTTAATGGCGCCGATCAGCAGAATCGCCAACAAAAACAAAAAGCCCAGGCCCGCCCGGCTGGGCAGAATAAAAATGCGCCTATGATCAAGGCTGATTTGCTGCGCCGGAGGTATACGCCGCTTCAACCAGCGTTGGTGCAACGCTCGACCGCGCGCGCGCAAGCCGTTGCTCACACCGCTGGCACTTCGTTGAGCAGCCAGAGCGCGAGACTGTCGCCGCCGTGGCCTGCGGGGTCATTTGCGGCGCGCAAGCGGTGGCTAACCACTGAAGGCAATACCGCCTGTACGTCTTCAGGAATCACGTAACTACGCTGTTCCAGCAAGGCCCAGGCACGGGCGGCGGCCAGCAACCCCAGACTGGCGCGGGGCGACAGCCCCCAGGCACAAACGTCGCTGTTGCGAGTGTGATTCACCAATCGCAAAATGTAATCCACCAAGGCTTCGCTGGCGTTGACCTGCGGCACCAGCGCTTGAAGGCGACGCAATTCATCATGACCGAGTATGGCTTCTACGCGGTCCAGCCGCGCACGACGGTCGTCGCCCAGCAGCAAGCTTTTTTCTGCCTTCTCACTCGGGTAACCCAACGACAAACGCATAAGAAAACGATCCAACTGCGATTCCGGCAAAGCAAAGGTGCCACCCTGTGATACCGGGTTCTGGGTGGCGATCACAAAAAAGGGATCAGGCAACGGGCGTGTCGCGCCATCAACCGTCACCTGCCCCTCCTCCATCGCTTCCAGCAAGGCGCTTTGGCTCTTGGGTGTGGCCCGATTAATTTCATCAGCGAGCACTAACTCGGCGAAGATAGGCCCCGGATGGAAGACAAATTGACCGCTGTTGCGATCAAAAACCGACGTACCGAGAATATCCCCAGGCAGCAAATCGCTGGTAAATTGAATGCGCTGATAACTCATGCCCAAAACCGAGGCCAGCGCTTGTGACAGGGTGGTCTTACCCATGCCGGGCAAGTCTTCAATCAGCAGATGCCCTTTTGCCAGGATGCAGGTCAAGGCCAGTTTGACCGCGTGGGACTTGCCCAACACGACCTGATCTATCGCATCCTGCGCCGCTTTCAACGCGTCCTTCATGCTCACCTCATCTCCGGGTTACCATGCCATGGTAGGTGCAAGCGCTGCGGCGTGAAAGACAAATGCAATGGCTTGTAACAGCTTGCGCACCGATAACTCAATCAGCGTCGAGGATCTGCCCATGCTGCTGCGTAAGCTTTCTGTGTTATTAACCACCCTGCTAGCCGGCTGTTCGGCGTTATCTCCGGTCAACTGGCTGGCATCCCACGATGGTTACCAGAAGCTGAGCAATCAGTCTTACGGCGAGTTACCACGGCAGCAACTGGACGTTTATCTACCCGAAAAACTGGAGCCCGGCGCACCGGTGGTGGTGTTTTATTACGGCGGCAGCTGGAGCAGCGGTGAGCGAGCCCAGTATCGGTTTGTTGGCCAGGCGTTGGCCAGCCGCGGCATCATCACGGTGATCCCCGATTACCGCCTATATCCTGAAGTACGCTATCCAGACTTCCTGCGCGACAGCGCCAAAGCATTGGCCTGGACCAAAGCGCATCAGAGCGACTGGCAACAAGAGCCAGGGCCTTTGTTTGTGATGGGGCACAGTGCCGGCGCTTATAACGCCGCCATGCTAGCTCTTGATCCACGCTGGCTGGCAGAGGAGCAACTCAGCCCAGAGATGCTTAGCGGTTGGATTGGCTTGGCGGGGCCGTATGACTTTTTGCCGATCCGCAATCCCGATGTGCAGCCGGTGTTCTATCACCCTGACACGCCAGTTGACTCACAACCCTTGGTACACGCGAGCGCAAAGAGCCCACCAGCGCTGTTGCTAGCCGGCAGTGAAGATGATTTAGTTGACCCAGAACGCAATACCCGGCAGTTGGCCCAAGCCCTGCGTGAACAGGGCGTCGCCGTAGAGAGTGACGTGCTGGACGACCTGGGCCATATCAAGATTCTGCTGACACTCGCATCACCCTTCCAGCACTGGGCGCCGGTGATTGAACAGGTCAGCTGTTTCATCAGTGCTCAGGCCGGCCCAGAGGCCTCCTCACCCTCTTCCTCCGACTGCATGGTTCCCAGTCGGTAGATCATATAGCGCACGTGCAAATGCAGGCTGTATAGCTCGTGCGCGTAGGAGAGCGGCACATCAACATGGTTGAGTTCGCCCTCCAGATCCTTTAACCCTTGAATCTCTTCCGCGTAGCGCTCGCGGATTTTGCCGCTATGGATCAACTTGTCGATCCGTCGCAGATGTTCATACCAGCGATAAACGCGTGCGCGCACACGCCAGCGATAAAGCGGGCCCATGCTCTTCAATAATGGAAACATGATGGCAATGAAGGGGATGATCAGTACCACGTAACGGTCTACCGCCGAGGCGACCTGGAAGGGTAAATATCGCTGCAGGAATGGGACGCCCTGACGATGGTAATAATCAGCCTCAGCGCTGAGCTCCAGCCCCATAGGCTCACCTGCAGGGAAGCGTCCTGGCTGATCCAGCAGATTGCCTTCGCGCAGTACCTTGCGCGCGGCTTCCAGCACTACTGCAGTGAGCGCCGGGTGAAAGTCCTGATTACCCACCAGCATCGCTACCGGCGATAACACCTTGGTGTCCTGCTCAGGCACATGCTGTGCGATATTCAGCAAACCTTTGGGGACGTCCAACGCTTCCAGAAAATGCAGCCTTGCCGCGAAGGCATCAGCCTGCGAGAGGTTAATCAAGGTAATGTCCGGATTGGCCGCCAAACGCGTTACCAGTCGATTACCCGCTGGCAATACCAAAAAAGCCGCATCTAACTCATCAGCAATCAACGCGTTCGCCGCAGCGGTACTGCCCATTTTGCGCCACAAACCGTCATTCAGCAGCTCTAGCCGCGTCAGGTCTTGGTGTTCCCGATACAGCCCTTTGAGTACCGCCCAGGTTCCACTGCCGTCACTGCCCACCGCCACTCGTTTGTCTTCCAAATCAGACAATTGAGTGATGTTCGCGCCCTTGCGTTGAAACAGCCACAAAGGTTCATGGTAGAGCGCAGCCAGACCAATCAGACGCTTGCGCTGTTCAGGCTGCAGCAATGATTCGGTACCGCTCTGAATCAAACCGATTTGTACTTCGCCAGTGCCAGCAGTGAGACGTTTAAGGTTATCCAACGAGCCGCGACTGGGCCTTAGTTGCAGGTCAATTTTCTGCTTGGCCAGTTCCTCTTTCAACGCCATACCAAACTGGTGATAGGCGCCGGTTTCGCTACCTGTGGTCATCACCAACACCTTGGGTGGTGCAGGATCGAGAAAACGGAAGAGTAACCACACCAACAATAACGTCAGCGGGATGATCCATAGGTTAGTACGAATAAACAGCCATATATGTTTCAGACTTTGCATCCTGCCACTCCGAAGACGAATCTCCCTTCAGTCTAATCGGCCTACGGCGGCAGCGCGAAAGATAGGTAAAAAAATGTTCAAGTGCGCGGCAAGCCTTGATCAACTCAATCTGAACGGGCATGCAGAATAGGAGACGCCCCTGCGAACCTCCGCCGAGGGGCGAAGGCTCGCAGGTAAATAGGCTGCGACCGCGCTGTTTCTTTAACGCTTGGCGCTTAAAGAATGGCTCAACATCACAGCACCATCACGGCCAGCCAACCGAAGGCAATAAGCGGCAGGTTGTAATGCAGAAAGGTCGGCACTACCGTGTCCCAGATGTGATTGTGCTGGCCGTCCACATTTAGGCCGGCTGTCGGTCCTAAAGTTGAGTCAGAGGCGGGTGAGCCCGCATCACCCAGCGCGGCAGCGGTGCCCACCAGTGCAACTATTGCCAAGGGGCTAAACCCTAACTGAGCCGCTAGCGGCACATAAATAGCCGCAATAATCGGAATGGTGGAGAATGAAGAGCCAATCCCCATGGTGATCAGTAAACCAACCAGCAGCATCAGCAACGCAGCCAACGCGCGATTACCGCCAATGAGGTCAGCGGAGCTTTCTACTAACGTCTGAATCGCTCCAGTTGCACGCATTACCTCGGCAAACCCGGCAGCGGCGATCATGATAAAACCGATCATCGCCATCATTTTCATGCCTTCGGTAAACACCCCGTCAGCGTCTTTCCAGCGCACCACACCAGAAACGGAGAAAATCACAAAGCCAGCCAGGGCCCCCACAATCATGGAGTCCAGCCAAAGCTGGATGATGAAGGCAACCACCACCGCGACCAGTGCTACCAGCAAAGACATCGGGCTATAGCCACCTTCCAAGCGTTCAACCTGACGAATGCGTGCCACATCGTATTCTCGCGGTTTGCGATAGCTGATAAAAATCGCCACCAGCAAACCGAGCAGCATTCCCAGCGCAGGCAGTGCCATGGCGTGCATCACATTGATGCCCTCCACTTCAGCGCCGCTCTCGGCGACATTCGCCAGCAGAATATCGTTAAGGAAGATGCCGCCAAAGCCTACCGGCAGAAACATGTAAGGGGTTATCAAACCAAACGTCAGCACGCAGGCTACCGCGCGGCGATCCAAGTTCAATCGCGCCATGACATACAACAACGGCGGAACCAACAGCGGAATGAAGGCGATGTGAATCGGCAGTATGTTTTGTGACGCGATGGCAACACCGCCCAGCATCAGGATCAGCACCAGCTTCAATAGCCCCGCTCCACCCTGCTGCTGACGGTCGACTACCTGCAACGCACGATCGGCCAGCGCGTGCGCCAAGCCCGACTTGGCAATGGCAACCGCAAAGGCACCCAGTAGCGCATAACTCAACGCAATATTGGCGCCCTTACCCAACCCATTCTGGAAGGTTTCCAGCGTAGTTTGCAGCCCCAATCCACCGAGCAAACCACCGGTAATTGCACCCAGAATGAGGGCGACCACAACGTGTACCCGACACAGGCTCAATACCAACATGACGGCAACTGCCGCAACCACCGCATTCATTTGCGCACTCCAGCAAAGTAAGGCTTAGCCATCTTCGGCACACGGCCAGACAACCCTAAAGGTCGCGTACTCTGCCGAAGGCTGCCCCCGCTGTCAAAAACGCACGACCGAAGGCACAGACCGATGATCGATAAGCCAAGTAGAGAACCCCGTCAACGCGAGACGAAAGCTCGATCTTTAACCGCTTCTGCGAAGGCTCGGGATAGTGCTGCAGTAGACACGCCAATCATCAAGGCACCATTGAGCGCCTCAAGCGGCCCCAACAGCCGGTACTTGGCCGACATAACGATGTCGCCATAGCCCAAGGTAGAGAAGTTGACTGCCGAGTGATATATAGCCAGCTGCATAGTGTCGAACTCGCCCAACGCATAAAACAACACTGCCCAAGCCACCAGCTGAGCTACGTTGCCGACGATCAGAATGAACATTAAACCGACCGTGACCCGCATAGCAGCCAAAAAGGCCGAGCGTACCTGCGCCTGCCGCCTGGCAAAATAACGCAGCGCGGCGATAACCAAAAAACCTTGCAGCAACAAACACAGCGCCATCATCGACAAGCCCAACACGAAGTTCATCAACATTAACTCTTTCCCTACGGATCGTTATTCAAGCGTTTTAGCAAAGCCGCCGATGGCAAGCTCAGGCTACCGCACTATCTTACTTTCACGGTAGCGGTGCCACATCGCGCTTCTAACGCGCCCTACCAATGCCAACTCGTTGCCCGCACTAGACTAAAGTACAAGCCGTATAAGTCCCTACCAATAAACCTCAGAAAAACGTCAGCACCCTGTCAACAACGAGCCTTTCAGATGACTACCCAAGATTGTCGGTGGGTGACACTTTGATGACGTTAATACTATCGTCGTAAGGCCCACTCCAGTCTCCCGTGCTTTAGTTAATTCGCGCCATAGCAGCGCACCGACTCACATCAGGAGAACAACAATGAAGCATGTGAAAACCCACACCCTCGCGGGCGCTATCGCCGTTGCTCTGGGAACATCCCTGGCAGGCAATGCTCAGGCGGCCGGATTCGTCGATGACGCCAACGCCAACCTTCAGTTACGCAATTTCTATTTCAACCGCGATTTTCGTGATCCCGGCGCCCAGTCCAAAGCAGAAGAATGGGCTCAGGGCTTTATTTTCAAAGCAGAGTCGGGCTTCACCGAGGGCTTTATCGGTTTCGGCGTCGATGTTTATGCGGGCGTGGGTTTAAAACTGGACTCTGCCGACGACCGCGCAGGCACCGGCCTACTGCCCAACAGCTATGGCAACGAAGGCCCCGGCAGCTACAGCGAAGCAACTGCTGCCGGCAAAGTACGTCTATCTAAAAGTGTATTGAAAGTCGGTGGTTTGATGCCCAAGCTGCCGATCGCCTCATCCGGCGATTTGCGCTTGTTACCACAAGAGTTCACCGGTGCCAGCTTGGCAGTAAATGAAATAGAGAATCTAGACCTGCAGGGCGGACAATTGCGCGAAGTGAACTACCGCAACAGCACCAACTCCGAAGATATACGTGCCACTTTGGGTGGTAGTTCGGACAGGTTCAACTACTTGGGCGGTAACTACGCGTTTAACAGCGACAACACCAAAATTGGGATTTGGGGTGCGGAACTGGAAGATGTATACGAACAGACCCTGTTCAATCTGGTGCATGCTCAACCGGTAGGTGATTGGACGCTCGGCGCCAACCTTGCTTACTTTGATACCGGTGACAGTGGCAACCAGCCATTGGACATTGATCACCAGATGAAGTCGCTGATGCTGTCTGCCGCTACCGGGGCACACAAGCTGTGGCTTGGCTACCAACACAGTGACGGCGACACAGCCTTTCCGTTCCTCGCCGAAACCGACCCGTACGTAGCCAACTATGTGCAAATTTTAGACTTTACTCGCGCCGACGAGAAATCCTGGCAAGCTCGCTACGACATTAACTTCGCCACTCTAGGCGTACCTGGCCTCAGCGCTTTTACCCGTTACGTCACAGGCGACGATTTTGCTGTTGGAAACCGCGAAGGCAGCGAATGGGAACGCGATGTTGATGTCAGCTACACCTTACAAAGCGGCCCCTTGAAAAACTTGTCTGTACGCTGGCGCAACGCGATGGTCCGCTCCAATGCCACCCGCGACATTGATGAAAACCGTTTAATACTGAATTACACGTTTGCGTTGAAATAGGCTGCTCCGAACGGCTTCAAGCCCCCCAATACGAAGCCGGTCGTTTTCTGCGGTGACAACTGTCACCGCATTTTTTTGCCTCCAATATTCCTGCTCCTCGCTTTCCACTTACAAAAAACAAAAACAAAAAAGGCGCCTAAGCGCCTTTTCTGCAATGCCAGTACTTTCGGCCGATCAGAAACGTTCGATCTCAGCGTCAGCTCGCAGCTGTTCTTGCGCAGCGCTAAAGTCCTGTTGGCCCGATTGCCCCGCAATGAACTGTTGATACTGCGAAGCAGCACCCTCCTCAACCTGCACATCTCCGGCGGTTGCCACACCGCGCAACGCCACCAACCAGAAGCCGCCCGCAGGCTGCTTGATACGCCCGTAGACTGCTTTTTCGGCAGTAGGCTTAGGTAGGCCGAACACGCTACGCAGCAACGGCGTGGGGATGTCGCTGGAAGAGCGACCCACTGCCTCATACTGTTGCCACTCGACGCCCTGTTGCTGCGCCAAAGCGTCCATGGTCAGCTCACCTGATTGCAAACCGGCAATGTAGCCATCAGCCTGTTCAGCTGACGCCTTTTCAGCCTTTTCGTAGGCCATCAGCTCACTGATCTCCTGCTGCACTTCCTCCAGTGGACGCTGCTCTGGCTTGAGATGCTGTTTAACGCGCACGACCACTACGGTGTCGGCATCCAGCTCGAGCAGATCACTGTTGTAACCGTTTTTCAGCACGTCATCGGTAAAAGCGGCATTCATAACCTTCGGATTGCTCGCCAAACCTTCGCCACCCAGACGCTCAACTGGCCCCAGGGACTCAACTTTCAGGTTCAATGCGGCTGCCGGCTCGGCTAGGTCAGACGCTTCGTGCGCCAGATTGGCCAGTTCCTGCGAAGCATCAACAAATGCGCGCTCCACCTGTTCAGACTTCAACTCCTGAACCAGCTGCTCACGCATGGACTCAAGTGTCGGCACTTCGGGTGCCTTCAAATCAGTCAGTTTGATGAGGTGATAGCCATAGCTGGTAAGCACTGGCGCCGAGACTTCATCCGTTTTTAGAGCAAACAACGCATCATCGAAAGACGGATCAAAGCTACCCTTGATGACATAACCCAGATCGCCACCATTGCGCGCGCTGCCGCCATCTTCTGACACATCGGCCGCCACTTTCGCGAAATCTTCGCCGGCATTGATACGTGCCGCCGCAGCTTCAATACGCGCCTTGGCATCCGCCTCGTCATCAGCCACTTCCACCAGGATGTGTGAAGCGCGACGCTGTTCAGCCAAATTGCCGATCTCGCGCTGATAAAGCTCGTTAACCGCGTCTTCGCTTACGTCAACCTGATCAAAGAAACTGGAGCGTGAAAGCGTCAACGTTTCCAGAACTACCTGCTCGGGCGTCATAAATTGCTGAGCACTCGCGGCGTAATACTGCGCGATCTCCTCATCGGTAACCTGAACAGCGGAGGCATCAGCTACCGGCACTTCAATGACCAAAAAGTCACGAGTCTGGTTTTCCAAATCGGCCAACTGCTTACGCTCGACCGGCGTCGCAAATGCAGTCGCTTCGTAGCCATTACGGTACTGGGTAATCAGCAGCTGCTGACGCACCAGGCCACGGAAAGCCATGCGCGAAGGCATACCCATGTTGCGGATCACGATATCGAAGCGGTCACTATCGAATTTGCCGTTTACCTGGAAATCCGGTGTAGTCAGGATTAACTGGTCGATCATTTGATCAGACACGTCGAAGCCAGCCTCTTCAGCACCTTGAATCAGTACCGACCGTTCAATCAAACCATCCAGCACGCTGGTGCGTAAAAAGCTTTCATCAATCATGCTTGGATCAAAGCTGTTGTTGCCCATTTGCTGCAACTGCTGAATCAATTGGCGGCGCTGCAATGCCACAGCCTGCTCCAGTTCCAGCTTGGATATCACCTCACCGTTTACCTCAGCCGCCTCATCTGCGGTATTGGAAAAACGACTGATGGACTCCCAGCCAGTCAAAGCGAATATCAGCACAATGACGCCAACGATCACCTTGGCGACCCAGCTTTGCGCATTGTCCCTCATGTTTTGCAGCATCATGCCCCCGAATTCTGTTTAACCTGAACGCCCAGCGCTAGGTTCATGCCACTCAAGCCTTGAATGGTCTTTCTCTACTTCCAACAAAAAAGGCGCATCCTGTCGATGCGCCTTTCTGGTAACTGACGGAGCCATCTGTGCGACGTAATAGGCCTGGGCCTGTAGCGTCCTGGATGGCTCCGTAGCATGCCTTGGCCTGAGCCGTCGGCATGTCACATCAGATCAGGGACGCAATTAGTTCACAGCGTCCTTGAGTGCCTTACCTGCTTTGAAGCCAGGAATTTTGGCAGCGCTGATTTCGATCGGCTGACCAGTCTGCGGGTTACGGCCAGTGCGCGCAGCGCGCTCCTTAACAGCGAATGTACCAAACCCTACTAATACAACCGAATCACCATCCTTCAGTGCACCAGTGACGGACTCGATGACGGCGTCTAGAGCGCGACCGGCAGCAGCTTTAGGAATATCGGCAGATGCGGCGATGGCATCAATCAGTTCAGACTTGTTCACTCTAAGTCCCCTTATTAAATTCAAATGAGTTGTTAGTCATTATGTAAGCTTGTGGTCTTAGCAAAGCTGTGGCCAGTCAGCATACCTGCTTAGGTCGAAGCACGCTTTATAGCAAGCGGTCAAAAACCGTGTCAAGGAATGCCTGAAGTAATCCCGGACCGGTTAGCAAAACACTCCCACACTGGACGCGCTTCACTCACCGGACCCAAATCGCCTCAGTGAGTACTGATGCGTCCTTTCTCATCAGTCTCGCGATTGTCATCCTTTGCAACCATCTCTTCAACCCCTTCTTTCAAGGGCTCCGGCATGTATTGCAGCGCAATCTGCAACACCTCGTCAATCCATTTCACAGGTTTGACGTCAATATCTTGTTTGATACGGTCAGGAATTTCCTTCAAATCGCGGACATTTTCGTGCGGGATGATCACCGTTTTAATGCCCCCACGATGTGCCGCCAACAGCTTTTCTTTCAAGCCGCCAATCGGCAATACCTGGCCGCGCAACGTGATCTCACCGGTCATTGCAACGTCCGCCCGTACCGGGATTTTAGTCAGCGCAGAAACCAGCGCAGTACACATGCCGACGCCCGCACTGGGGCCATCTTTAGGCGTTGCTCCTTCCGGAACATGAATGTGTATGTCGTTGTTTTCATGGAAGTCTGCCTTGATTCCCAGGCTCGCTGCACGGCTGCGAACCACGGTCAAAGCAGCGCTGATGGACTCTTGCATAACGTCGCCCAACGAGCCGGTTTTGATCTGCCGCCCCTTCCCAGGAACCACGACAGCTTCCAGACTCAGCAACTCGCCACCTACCTGAGTCCAGGCCAAACCGGTCACCTGACCAACCTGATCTGCCTCCTCAGCAAGGCCGTAATTAAATTTGCGTACCCCCAGGTAATGCTCGAGTAAATTCTCATCAAGCGCGACCGGTTTGGGCTTGCGTTCCGCAACCTGTTCTTTCACCACTTTGCGGCAAACCTTGGCGATTTGGCGCTCCAAACCACGTACACCTGCCTCGCGAGTGTAATAGCGGACCAGGTCACGCAGCGATTCTTGGCTGAAAGTGAGCTCGTCTTTCTTCAGTCCGTTGTTCTTAACCTGCTTGGGCACCAGGTAGCGATCGGCGATATTGATCTTCTCGTCTTCGGTATAACCCGGAATCCGGATGACCTCCATGCGGTCGAGCAGCGGCGCCGGGATATTCATCGAGTTTGCAGTACAAATAAACATCACGTCCGACAGGTCGTAATCCACTTCAAGGTAATGGTCATTGAAGGCGTGATTCTGCTCTGGATCCAGCACCTCTAGCAGCGCTGAGGAAGGATCGCCGCGCATATCCTGACCCATCTTGTCGATCTCATCGAACAAGAACAGCGGGTTTTTTACGCCCGACTTGGTTATCTTTTGAATCAATTTACCTGGCAGCGAGCCTATATAGGTCCGACGATGACCGCGGATTTCCGCCTCATCGCGCACCCCACCGAGTGCCATGCGCACAAATTCACGATTGGTTGCCCGTGCCAAAGATTCGCCCAGCGAAGTTTTACCTACGCCAGGAGGCCCCACCAGGCAGAGCACAGGCCCTTTAAGCTTACGCACCCGCTTCTGCACTGCCAGATACTCAAGGATACGCTCCTTGACCTCTTCCAGGCCGTAGTGATCCTCCTCCAGCACCTTCTCGGCACGCTGGATGTCATGTCGCACCTTGCTGGCCTTTTTCCACGGCACTGCCGTAAGCCAATCGATATAAGAGCGCACCACGGTCGCTTCGGCCGACATAGGCGACATCATCTTCAGCTTGTTGAATTCAGCATTAACCTTGGTCAACGCTTCTTCCGACATACCGGCGTCATCAATTTTCTTGCGCAGCTCATCGAACTCACTGTGCCCTTCATCCAGATTACCCATCTCCTTCTGGATGGCCTTCATCTGCTCGTTCAGGTAGTACTCGCGCTGGCTGCGCTCCATCTGTTTCTTAACCCGGCCGCGGATACGCTTTTCGACTTGCAGCAAGTCAATCTCGCCATCCAGCACGCCCAGCACATGCTCTACCCGCTCGTTCAGAGGGAGTATTTCCAGAATCGCCTGCTTTTCTTCCAGCTTCAGCGATAAGTGAGCGGCCATGGTGTCGACCAAGCGGCCGGGCTGATTAATACTCGAAAGAGACGAAACCACCTCGGAAGGGACTTTCTTACCTAACTGTACAAACTGCTCGAAATGACTCATCAGACTGCGCGTGAGCACCTCGGCTTCACGCTCATCCAGTGTCACCTCAGTCAGCAACTCAACCGTTGCCGACTGATAGCCTTCAACTTCTTCAATCGAATCGATGCGCGCGCGCTGCTCACCTTCGACCAGCACCTTAACGGTACCGTCTGGCAATTTGAGCAACTGCAAAATGGTGGCGACAGTACCCATGTCGTACATGCCATCGCGCGCGGGATCGTCTTCGCCCGGATCGCGTTGGGCAATCAACAACACCTGCTTACCACCAGACATCGCCTGTTCAAGCGCTTGGATGGATTTGTCACGCCCCACAAAAAGGGGAATGACCATATGGGGATACACCACCACATCGCGTAATGGCAGGAGCGGGAATTCGCTAAGAGTCGTCATGGCTGAGGCTCACTCGCTGAGGGGCGCGCAGATACAGCGGCGCCGAAATATGAAAAGTCCATGAATTCAAGATGGGGGCTAGGAAAGGAAAAAACAAGCAGGGAGAGCGTAATAATATTGCCGCATTTTGCGTATAGCAAAAACGATTGCGCCGCCAAAGTGGCGGCGCAATCAACGACTTGCAGATCAATCCTCAGGCATAGCCTTTGGTGGCTGCTCGACCGTTTCGTAAATCAGCAAAGGCTTAGCATCACCTTTGATGACGTTCTCATCGATCACTACCTTACTGACGTTTTCGGCTGATGGAATCTCAAACATGGTTTCCAGCAACACACTTTCCAGAATGGAACGCAGGCCTCGAGCACCGGATTTACGCTCCAGAGCGCGTGAAGAAATAGCCTTCAACGCATCAGTACGGAACTCCAGCTCTACCCCTTCCATGTCGAATAGACGCGCATATTGCTTAGTTAACGCGTTCTTCGGCTCAGTCAGAATCTGGATCAGCGCATCCTCATCCAGCTCATTCAAGGTTGCGATAACCGGTAGACGACCAACGAACTCAGGGATCAGGCCAAAACGCACCAGATCATCCGGTTCAACTTCTTTCAGCGCGTCACCGACCTTCTTACCGCCATCTTTACTGCGCACAGTGGCGTTGAAACCAATACCGCTCTTCTCGGAACGATCACGAATGACCTTTTCCAGACCGGCAAAAGCACCACCACAGATGAACAGGATATTACGGGTATCTACCTGCAAAAATTCCTGCTGCGGATGCTTGCGTCCACCCTGGGGCGGTACGGAGGCAACCGTGCCTTCGATCAACTTCAACAGTGCTTGCTGTACACCTTCGCCCGATACGTCACGGGTAATAGAAGGGTTATCAGACTTGCGCGAAATCTTGTCGATTTCATCAATGTAGACAATACCCATTTGGGCTTTCTCTACGTCGTAGTCGCACTTCTGCAGTAGCTTCTGAATGATGTTTTCTACATCTTCACCAACGTAACCGGCTTCGGTCAGCGTGGTGGCGTCGGCAATGGTAAAGGGTACGTTCAACAGACGCGCCAGAGTTTCGGCCAACAGCGTTTTACCCGAACCGGTAGGACCGATAAGCAGGATGTTGCTCTTGCCCAACTCGACTTCATCTTTACCCTGGCGCTGATTCAACCGCTTGTAGTGGTTGTATACGGCAACAGAGAGTACTTTTTTAGCGCGTTCCTGACCAATGACGTACTGATCAAGAATGGTGCAAATCTCAACTGGCGTAGGCAATTTTTGATTATTGCTCTCAGCCTGACTTTCCTGCACTTCCTCGCGAATGATGTCGTTACACAGATCAACGCACTCATCGCAGATAAACACGGAGGGGCCGGCAATCAGCTTGCGCACTTCATGCTGGCTCTTGCCGCAGAAGGAGCAATACAACAGCTTGCCGTTGTCGTCACTCTTCCCAGTAATATCGGTCATCGAAAACCCCTACTCTTAAGTCGCTCTTGAATATAAAGATGGGGGCATTGTGCCCACTTTGCAAGTGCGACCCGATCAACATGCACCTGTCAGCCCCGTTATTCAGGCACTGCAATGAAGCAGCACCCCACACTAACGGCAGTCAGTGCGGGGTTCACCGGCATGAAACAAATGGTTACTCAGCGCTTGGACGCGAATCCAGCATCTTATCGATCAGACCGTAATCAACTGCCTCAGAACCACTCATAAAGCGGTCACGGTCGGTATCACGCTCGATCACTTCCAGCGGCTGCCCGGTATGATCTGCCAACACCTTGTTCAGGCGCTCACGGATGAACAGGATTTCGCGGGCATGAATCTCAATATCCGAGGCTTGGCCTTGGAAACCGCCCAGCGGCTGGTGGATCATCATGCGCGCATGCGGCAAGCAATAGCGTTTGCCTGGAGCACCGCCCGCCAACAACAGAGCACCCATGCTGCAAGCCTGACCAATACACAGCGTGCTGACATTCGGCTTGATGAACTGCATGGTGTCATAAATCGCCATGCCAGCAGTGACCGAGCCACCTGGAGAGTTGATGTACAGGTGAATATCCTTGTCGGGGTTTTCCGACTCAAGGAACAACAACTGCGCAACGACCAGATTGGCCATGTAATCTTCGACCTGACCCACGAGGAAGATTACCCGCTCTTTCAGCAGGCGAGAGTAGATGTCGTAGGAGCGCTCACCACGGGCGGATTGTTCAACAACCATTGGTACCAGACCGCCGGCGGCCTGCACGTCCGGTGGAAACTGCGAAAAGCTGTTATAGGTCATGGATTCCTGTCACTCCAATAAGCATGTCACGAAAACACGAGAGCCAGCCCGAAGGCTGGCTCTCGTTAGCGAAAAACGGCAACGAGATTACTCGTCTGCGCTGTTCTCTTCCGCTTCGCCAGCTTCAACCTGTGCAGGCTGCGCGGGCTTAACGGCTTCTTCGTAGGCTACCTTTTTATCGGTTACCTGCGCCTTCTGTAACACAGTATCCACCACTTGTTCTTCCAGCACAACCGACTGAATCTCGCCCAGCTGCTGCTCATTCTGGTAGTACCAGTTGATGACCTGCTCAGGTTCCTGGTAAGCAGCGGCCAGCTCTTCGATCATGGTGCGCACGCGATCGTTGTCGGGCTTGATGTCATTCTTCTTGACCACTTCAGCCACAACCAGACCCAAGCTAACGCGACGCTTGGCCTGCTCTTCAAACAGCTCAGCAGGCAGTTGGCTGGCCTGAATATTGGAGCCACCAAACTGCTGCACAGCTTGCTCGCGCAGACGGTCGATTTCGTTGGCAACCAGCGCCTTAGGTACATCAACGGTGTTGGTTTCCAGCAGACCGTCCATTACCTGGGCTTTAACCTTGGTTTTGATCGCCTGATTCAGCTCACGCTCCATGTTCTTACGAACTTCAGCGCGGAAGCCTTCGATACCGCCTTCGCTAACACCAAACTGAGCAAAGAATTCTTCGTTCAGCTCAGGCAACGCAGGCTCTGCAACTGCCTTGACGGTAACGTCGAACTCGGCAGCTTTACCGGCCAGATCCAGATTCTGGTAATCCTCTGGGAAGGTCACGTTCAGTGTCAGACTGTCGCCAGCCTTAGCACCCACCAAACCTTCTTCGAAACCAGGAATCATACGACCGGAACCCAGTACGATATTGCTATCGTCGGCAGTGCCGCCCTGGAAAGCTTCGCCGTCAACCTTGCCAACAAAATCGATAGTCAGCTGGTCATCGTTCTGCGCAGCACGCTCAACGGTTTCAAAACGGGTGTTCTGCTTGCGCAGGGTTTCCAGCATGGTATCCAGATCAGCGTCGGTCACTTCAGACTCAAGACGCTCAACTTTAATGCCGTCAAACTCGGCCAAAGTGATTTCAGGATAAACTTCGAAGGTTGCGGTGTACTCGAAATCCTTACCCTCTTCCATGCTCTTGGGCTCAACATTCGGCGCACCGGCCGGAGTCAGCTTTTCCTGCATGATGGCTTCATAGAAGGTGGACTGAATAACTTCGCCGATCACTTCCTGATGAGCAGAAGCGCCATAGCGCTTGCGGATAACGCTCATCGGCACCTTGCCTGGACGGAAACCATCGACCTTCGCACGCTGTGCAGTCTGCTGCAGGCGCTTATTGACCTCGCTTTCAATACGATCGGCAGGAACGCCAATGGTCATGCGGCGCTCGAGGCCGGAGGTGGTTTCAACCGAAACTTGCATGGAAATTCCTCGTTCAACAGACAATGAATTATGTATTTGGTGAATCGCAAAGGGACGACATTCTATGCGCTTGAAGCGTAGAAGTCATCACCGCCAGCGCAAACAGGCGGCACCACTGCACAGATATCGCCTCAGAGCGGGCAGATAGCGACACAGTCGTCTCTTTTTCTCGATTAAACCAAGACGCGATTGTAATGATATGAATGCGGAGGCAACCAAATTCAAGGGTGAGCACTTGAATTGGTAGAGAGCTCATGACCATTCAACTGACTCGTAAACCTGCAACCAGCCGACAACACCCTCTCAGTGTTGGCTCACCGCGCAGGCGTCAACACCGAAAACACATAAAACCCAAACACCAGAAACGCAAAAAGCCGCGCTTAGCAGCCAGTGAACGGCTGTTTGGGAGCGGCTTCTTACGATATTTAGCACTGAGTTGAACGGAATACAGCTCAAACAGGCCTTTCTACACATCATCAACCGTCTTGAAAAAGACAATAGCTGATTAAATGGTGCGGACGGAGAGACTCGAATCCACCAACGCATGCGCTGGCCCGTCAGAGGCCGCATTCTACATGGATAGCGCGAGAGTAAAAGCGGTATCTGTGTTCCCAGAGTGTTCCCAGTCAGATCTGAGCAAGGAATGTAAACGGCCAGGGCATGGAGGAAGCTGAGATTTTAGGTTTTTAAGTCAATAAAAGGTAATTAATGTAATCACTTATATATAAACCATATTTACCTATTAAAATCATTACCTTATATAAAAATCTTAATCGTAATTTTAATGCAATTTGAGGTAACCATATTACGTTTTGCCACTGCAATTTTCGTGAAAAAACAGCCTCTTTTAAATCAATCACTTACACAAAAATTACATTTTCAGTTACGCCAAATCACCTTTGCTTGTAACACCTACACCCCAGCAATAACGGGGATTTCACGCCGCCATTACCCGCTGATTGCAAAGATTACGTTTTTTGACATGCGAACCTGAGCAAAGCCCTGGCAACAAGGGTCACAAAACACCCATGAGCGCGGAATTACGCGGAACTGGTGCGCCTTTAGCTTCACCCAAGGCCCCTGGAATCAAAGGGGCTAGAGCTGACTGCAGGGCTGCAGAAAAAGCGACACGTTAAGCCGGCAGGTGAGGTGGGGAGAAGACTGCGCGCGCCGGGTGCTGAATGGGCCTCCTGGGGCGGCCTGGGCGCTGCTGGCAGACCGGGGCTTCAGCGCCCGCTATTGCTGGTCTGTAGGTCGTTTTTGATGGTGCTAGAGGCCTACAAATGCTATGATTTGATGGGGTTTTTCGTGCCTTGGCTCACATATTTTCTAGGGGGCACAGGCACAAAAAAACCGCCTGGACGGCGGCTTGTTTTGATGCTCGTTGATTCAGCTCAGTCGTGTGCTCGGCGGCTGCAAGTCGTTGTTGAAACTGATCACCTCTTCACCGATCCAATCATTCAGCGCGGTGAACCGAGCCTGCAGTGGTCGCAACTCGTTGTCGGTCCAGGTCTGGGTTGCTTCGCGGGAAGAGCCAAACCCGCCCGCATTGGCCGGCACAATCCCCAGCAACTGGGGCGGCACCCGGAGCGCGGCCAACTGATCGTCACGGCTGACATTCTTGATTGCCCCGAAATCATCCTTTGCAGCCACTTCACTGATCGGTATCACCTGCAGGCCATCTTTTTTGCCACCTGGTGCGTACACCAGCAGGTTGCGGAAGTTACCAGGGCCTTTGCTTTGCTTCATTGCGTCGCTGATGGCGCTGATGTCTTGTTCATCGTGCACGGTGTCGTTGATGTAAAGCACAAACCCCGCGTGTGATCCGTTCTGGTAATACTTGCGCCGGAATAGCGTGGCCGACTCATTCAGCAGAGCGCTATGCAACGCGGCGTACCACTCAGGCACACCGTAGATATCCTGATTTATGTCCGCTTCGCGCAGGTGGAACACCGACCCCTTTTTGAATTCGTGTTCATCCTTCCAGCCGCGCACCTGGTAGTAGGTATCTAGATCCGCACCACGGCGGGTGTACTTCGACAGCGTAGGGAGTAAACGCATTGGCTCGCGCAAACGGTTTTCTTGAAGCTCAAGATATGAATTACCACTCCATAGGAAGTCGAGCGCGAACTGCTCGAAGTGCGGCCGGCTCAGCAGCCGATTCGGTACAAACGAACTACTCAACATGTTGCGCTTGAACATCAGCCCCGATTGCAGGAATACCGATGCCCTGGTCGCCTTGGCTAGGCCATTCAAAGAAAGGGGCGGCTCATACCACTTGCCGTTCATCCAGCATTCAAGGTGGTCGAGTATTTCGCGGCTATCGAGCACCGGCATAGGGTCGCCGAAAGTGAACGCCTGAATGCCGTTTTGCGGGCTGGCTGCGGGTGTCTCGTTGCTCATCCAATAATCTCCATTCTTGCCGTATTGGCGCCGTTTCGGCCTTCAAGCGGCTCGTTGTGTAGTGCATGAAAAAGTGACCACGCCAAATCTGCGTGGCCGGTATCGTCTGTGCGGCCAGCCACAAAGGTCATCTGTCTACCGCTGGGGGTCATGGTTTTGCGAATAGCCATCAAGCTGGCGGCCAGGTCGGTCCAGCCGGCATCAAACTGCAGGCGGGCGTTGCGAATCACGTCCATGGCTTTCATCACCAACCGCACCTTGACCTCTGGCGAGTAGCTGAATGTGGTTAAGCCTGGGAAGAACTGCCGCACTAGCTGCGCCACGCCTGAGCCCATGCCGGTGGTATCAAGCCCGATATAGGTAACCCGGTAACGCTGCGTGACCTTGCGGATAAACTCAGCCTGGGCCTGAAAGTCCATGCCCCGGAACTGATGGCGCTCTATTACCCGGAATGGCCCACCAGCCACTAACGGTGGAGCAACTACCACCAAGCCGGCGCTGTCGCCATTTTCAGCAGGGTCATAACCCACCCACACCGGACGGTCAGCCAGTGGCCTGGCGGCAAACGGCTTGTAGTCATCCCACGCCTCCCAGGTATCCACCATGCAGGGCTGCAATAGCTTGAGCGGGAAGATCGAATCACCGTCATCAATAAACAGGCACATCAGCAGGTTGTTGAACTCTTCCGGGCTGTACTCTTCGCGCAGCTCTTCCAAATCAAACAGGTCACATCCCCGCCCGGCCGCATCCAAAATTGTGACGATCTGCCGCCATATACGGTCTTCACTCAGCCGGCCAGGCTGCAAGGTGTCATGGCCAACATCAATCTTGACGCGCTTATCAGCGGGCAAACGCTTGTTTCGCCGCTCGCCAGTCCAAAGGGTGTAGGCCTCATGCGCCATGGTGGATGGCGTACTGAAATAGGTTTTGCGCCACTTCTTGTGCAGGGCCATGCCGCTGGCCACTTTGTTGATCTGGTCGAAGCCCTGGACCCAAAAAAACTCATCAAAGTAAAAGTTTCCGCTGCGGCCTTGCGCCGTTCGGTAGTTGGTACCCAGAAAATGCAGCTCTGCCCCGTTCCATAAGACAATGGGATCGCCGGTCAGCTTCACGCCGACTACTTCCATCAAGAACGTCTGCATGTAGGTTTTAAACTGGTGCGCTTGCGCCTTACTGGCGGATAGAAAAATCTGGTTGCGCCCGGTGGTGATCGCATCGATCAGCGCCTCGCGGGCGAAGTACCAGGTAGCGCCAATCTGCCGAGACTTTAGGATCATGCGCGTGCGCATGTTGCCGGCGCGGTACCAGTCCAGCTGGTAATCGAAACAACCCTCACGGAAAGCATCAACCAGCTTCTCGATTTGCTCTTCGCTCAGCTCGTTGCGCGTCGGCGGCTTTTTCGGGCCATCGTTGCGAGCAGCGATGTTGGGGTTGAGATCAGTTTCAGTGCCACCGCCCTGATAGCGCTGGATCCGCGCTTGGCGTTCTAGCTGCCGGTGCAGCAAATCGATCTCTTTGAAGTCCCCCCCGGTTTTCTGATCCTTGACGATCAGCTGCACCAAGCGGGCTTCCAATGCACCGCCCACTCGCTCTACAGTATCGGCGCGATCCCAGCCGTCTCGGTCCTTCCAGCTGTGAACTGTCTTTGCTTTCTCGCCCAGGTAATCAGCGATATCGCAGACGCGCCAACCCGTCCAGAACAAGAGTTTGGCGTGGCGTCGGCTGTCGGTTGGAGCTTGAGCAATAGCATTCATGGGGCTGATGCTGACTCCCTCCCGCGCGCGGAGCCTCCCCGCTAACGTGTAGCGCCCCCCGCCCCACTTGCTGCGCGTTGCTGGCAGCTCTCCCACTGCCGACCATGCCCTCAACACCTATCAGGTTTCAGGATTGAGGACGCAAGGCATGCCAACCAAATTTCGCTCCAAGTTCTTCCGCGTCGCCGTAGAAGGCGCCACCACCGACGGCCGCAAGATCGAACGCCAGTGGATCGAAGACGCCGCCGCCAGCTACAACACCAACACCTACGGCGCACGGGTGTGGCTGGAGCATTTGCGTAGTCTCACCGCCGATGGTCCCTTCCGCGCTTATGGCGACGTTGTAGCGCTCAAGTCAGAAGAAGTGGAAGTCGCAGGGGTCAAGCGCCTAGCACTGTTCGCTCAGATTGAGCCCACCGATGAACTGATCGCGCTGAACAAAAAGCGCCAAAAGATCTACACCAGCATCGAGCTCAACCCGCGCTTTTCGGATACCGGCAAGGCCTACATGGAAGGGCTTGCAGTCACCGACAGCCCCGCCAGCCTCGGTACTGAAATGCTAGCTTTCTCAGCGCAGCACCCAGACGCCAACCCATTGTCAGGCCGCAAGCTGCACCCGGAAAATCTGTTTTCAGAATTGGTAGAGATCGATCTCGACTTCGAGACCGTTACCCCTGCCGAGCCAAGCAAAGCCGATGGTCTCTTCGCCCGCGTGCGCGAGATCATGGGTAAGCAAAAGGACAAAGAAGGCAAGGACGCCACCCTCTTCAATGAGCTGGGTGAAAGCGTCGAAGCCATTGCCCAGCACCTGGCAGACCAGGACAAAAACCACACCCAGATCAAGGCTGATCTGGACACTTTGCGCAACGACTACAAGAGCACTTCACAGCAGCTCGACGAACTGTTGAAGAAGCTCGAAGGCGAGCCAGAACGTGACTACACCCAGCGCCCACCGCTACCAGGCGGGAGCGGCCAAACGCTGGCCACGTACTGACCTCAAATCAACCTGACAACGCTGATCAAACCCTGACGCACGGAGCACCTCATGCGCAAAGATACCCGAATTGCTTTTAACGCTTACCTAGGCCAAATGGCCAAAATTAACGGCGTAGCCGAAGCTGTACACAAGTTCAGCGTCGAACCCTCGGTTCAACAGTCGCTTGAAACAGCCATTCAAGAATCAACCGACCTGCTCACCAAGATCAACATCATGGGTGTAACCGAGCAGTCCGGACAGGCGCTGCTGCTGGGCGTTAATGGCCCCATTGCCAGCCGCACCAACACCGCCGTCGGGAACCGCCGTAACCCTGGCGACCGTAGCTCGCTGAGTAAAGATGAATACACCTGTAAGAAGACCGACTTCGACAGCGCCTTCCCTTATCAGCTCCTGGATCAGTGGGCCAAGTTCCCCGACTTTCAGCCACGCTTGAGCGGCGCTATCGCTAAACGCCAAGGGCTTGACCGCATCATGATCGGCTTTAACGGCGTGAGCGCTGCGGCCGAGACTGATATCGACGCGAACCCACTGGGCGAAGACGTCAACATTGGCTGGCTGCAGAAGGTCCGCGTCGGCGCACCTGATCGTGTAATGGACGAGGTTGTGGTCGATTCCGAAGAGGTCACCATCGGCGCCACCGGCGATTACAAGTCGCTCGATGCTTTGGTGTACGACGCCGTGCAAATGCTCGACCCATGGCACCGCAACCATCCTGACCTGATCGTAATGGTTTCGCGCAATTTGCTGCACGGCAAACTACTGAAAGCCGTTGAGCGTGGCGCGGCATCCAACCAGGAAGAATTGGCAGCGGATGAAATCATCAGCAACGCCCGCCTTGGTGGCCTTCGCCCTTACGACGCGCCCTACTTCCCCGACAACACCGTGCTGGTGACCACGCTGAGCAACCTGTCGATCTACTGGCAGGAAGGCGCCCGCCGCCGTCACATTAAGGAAGAGCCCGAATACGACCGCATTGCTGATTACCAGTCTTCCAACGATGCCTACGTCATCGAAGACTTCGGCCTGATCGCCCTGATCGAGAACATCGCAGAGGTATAACCGTGCCACTATCACCCGCACAGCAGTCACAACAACGGAAGCGCGCCGCCAAGGCGGCCGCTTCCGTTGGGCCGGCGTTGACCATGCAAGGCGCTACCGCCTACGAGATGCAGCTCGCCCAGCTGCATCAGCACCGCCTGCAGCTAAAACAGGTGCAAAGCCAAGAGGCCAAAGCCGAGCTCAAGCGCCGGATCCTGCCTGATTACGGCCCTTACATCGACGGCGCACTCAGCGCCGGCAAAGGTGCTCAAGATGAGGTGCTCACAACCCTCATGCTTTGGCACCTCGACGCTGGTGAGATCGACGTCGGCCTGCGCATCGGCGAATACGTGCTGCAGCACAAAATGATCATGCCGGATCGCTTTAACCGCTCCGCCGCTTGCCTGATCGCCGAAGAGCCTGCCGAGCTGGCCCTGCGCGCCATGAAGGCCGGCAACAGCTTTCCGGTAGCGTCTCTGCTCGAAGCGCAGCGCATCACTGCCGATCACGACATGCCCGATCAGGCCCGCGCCAAAATTCACTTGGCCATCGGTCGCGCCTATGCCTTTGGCATCGACAAAGACCAGGTGACCGAAGATCAAGCCGAGCTGCTCGAAAACGCCCGTGAGCACATCACCCGCGCCATCGAGCTCGACGACAAGTGCGGCGGCAAAAAAGATCTCGAAGGCGTTGCCCGCCTTCTCAAGAAACACGCCGGCACTCCCGGCTAACCGAGCGTTCCCCACGCACCGGCGGCTCGGGGCTGATCAGCGGTTTAATCCTTTCCAGCTGTGACGCCCCGACCACCGCCGACTATTTGAGGTATTCATGAGCGGATTCGTCGGCCAGGCTCAAACCGAGCCATTCATCCTCAGCAACGACGGCTTTTTTCCCGCCATTGACGCCACCGCCTTGCGCGCCGGCATTCGCCTATCGGGCGACGTCTCAGACGCCCGCCTCGAAGGCAGCATCATCAGCGCCATGATCACTACCAACCGCGAACTCAAAGTGCGCAAAGCCATGTGGCAAGCAGCAGGCCACAGCACCCTGGCAGCCGTTGACGACATGACCATCGGCGGCAAAAACGCACTTGAAGTGACCTATACGCGCGCCGTACAAGCACTGGTCGGCGCCGAACATGCAGAGCGCTATCGCGGTTACGACCCCACCAACAGCGGGGCCAGCAAAGGTGACGAGATCCTGCCCACCGCAGACGACTACCGCCGCGACCACCGCCACGCACTGCGTGACCTGCTCGGCACCGGTCACGCCACGGTAGAGCTCATCTGATGGAACAGGCCCGCTCGATCCAGGGCGACACGGTGGATGCCATCGCCTGGCGTTACTACGGTCGCACCGCTGGCGTGGTCGAGCAGATCCTGCAAGCGAACCCCGGCTTGGCAGATCAAGGGCCGGTAATAGCCAACGGCACGTTGGTCGCCTTGCCCACAGCACCCGCAACAACCGAAACCGCCAAAGCGGTCAACCTCTGGGATTAACAAGGAAGTCACATGGCCGACCCCACCACTAGCACCGTCATTGTTACTGCCGCCGCCGGCGTTGGCCTCTCAGCCATGGCACCGCAGTTGGATGGCAACGCCCTGTTTGGCGCCATCATCGGCGCCGCCTTGATTGCCGTGAATCAGCACGACCTCAAAGCCTGGCAGCGCCTGCTCGGTTTGCTGGTATCCATCGGCGCCGGCTATGTGTGCGCCGCCGAGATCGTCACCCAAACACCCCTCACCCGCACTGCACCCGCAGCCTTTATCGGCGCTGTGCTGGTGGTGCCTGTCGTACTGAAAACGCTGGACGTCATCGACAAAACCGACTTCGCCAGCTTCGTTCCCAGTTGGTTCAAACGGGACAAGGGAGAATGACCATGCTCAGCACCCTGTTCGCCACCTTCGTTGCCACAGCGCACATCATCACCGCGCTGCGGCTGGTCTGCTTTCGCCGCCGTGGCTCACGCATCCGACGGGGTATTGCCTTGCTGGCTGCGCTGCTCATCGGCACCCTGCTGTGCAACGCCGTAGACATCATGGTGTTTCAGCAGCCCGTCACCATCTGGCAAGGCTCACTCGCCATTCTGCTGCTGATCCTCGTGTACCGCTCACGCGGCAATCTTGCCGCCCTGATGAGGCCCACACCATGACCACCACCCTGCGCCACGGCGCCACCGGCCAAGCCGTTAGCCGCTTGCAAAAGCAGCTCAACCAGCAAGGCGCAAACCTGCTGACCGATGGGGATTATGGCGACGCCACCGAGCGCGCCGTGCGTAGCTACCAACTGCGTCTGGGTTTGGTGGCTGATGGCATCGCCGGCCCCAAGACGCAACATGCTTTGGCCGGTGGCGACTGCGCCCTGCTGTTGCGCAACAGCACCCTACAGGCCGCAGCGCAGCGCCTTGGTTTGGAGCTGGCCGTGGTTTATGCCGTGAACGAGGTAGAGAGCAGCGGCGAAGGATTTTTGCTTAACGGCAAGCCCAAGATCCTGTACGAGCGCCACATCATGCATCAGCGCCTCAGCCTCATGCGCACCGATGACGACGACGCCACCTTGCTCAAGGCCCACGCCGATCAGCTCGCCGAGTGTTACCCCAACCTGGTCAACACCAAGCCCGGCGGCTATGCTGGCGGTACCGCCGAGCACCAGCGCCTAGCGCAAGCCAAAATGATCGATGCTGTTGCCGCGTTGGAATCCACCAGCTGGGGCGCGTTCCAGATCATGGGCTACCACGGCGAGCGGCTCGGATATGCCAGCGTGAGCGACTTTGCGCAGCGCATGGCACAGGATGAAAACCAGCAATTTGAAGCATTCATCCGCTTCATCGAGGCAGACCCCGCCCTGCACAAAGCACTCAAAGCCAAGCGCTGGACCGAGTTCGCCCGCCGCTACAACGGCCCCGCCTACGCCCGCAACCTGTACGACATAAAACTGCAGCGCGCCTATCAGCGCCATACTGACTGTGAGTGCGGAGCAAAAGCCGCATGACCACCCTACGCCAAAGCCTCTACGGCCTCGCCCTCCTCGCCGCCCTCGCTGGGCTGGTCTGGATCCAACATCAGCGGGCAGAAATTGCGCAGGGCGAAACCAAACTAGCCACCAACCGCGCCCAACAGGCCGAGCAGCAAAGCGTCTCACGCCAGCAAACCATCGGCGAGCTCACCACCGCGCTGGCCACCGAGCGCACCAGCCAACAGCACCTGCAGGCCCAGCAATCAGACATCCGCCAGCAGCTGCGCACCAGCCAACAGAGAATCGAGGCGCTAACCCGTGAAAATGAAGAACTACGCCAATGGGCTGATGTTGAGCTGCCTGCTATTGCTCGCAGCCTGCGGGACCGTCCCGCCATCACCGGCGCCGCAGACTATCAGGCTTGGTTGTCCCGCCGTAACGCCCTGCACGCTGAGCGCAACCCAACCCCAGCGCAACGGCAACCTGCTGACTGACACTGACGTCATCGAGGCCGACTGGGCCGAATGCGCCGCCAAGGTCGATATGCTTTACCAGTACCAGGAGCAACACCATGTACAAACCCAGCAGCCTCAAACAACACCTGATCACTAGCGTCGCCGAGCTGCGTCCATCGCCTGATCGCGTGCTGGTGTTCATGGATGATGGCAACGTGGTTTGCTCCAGCGCCGCCGGCCTGTCGTTTGAATACCGCTACACCCTCAAACTGATCATCACCGACTTCGCCGGCGATCCCGATGCCGTGTTCATTCCCCTGCTCGCCTGGATCGGTGAACACCAACGCGAGCTGCTCGACAACCACGACCAACGCCAGACCGCCATCGGCTTTGATGCCGAAGTGCTCGCCAACGACCTGGTAGACATCGAGATCAGCCTGCCGCTCACCGAGCGCGTGATCGTCAAGCGGCAAGAAAACGGCACACTCACCATCACCCACCCAGCAGAGCCTCAGTTAGACGCGCCCCTGCCCGCCGGCAACTACCAGCTAATGACCGCAAACGGCGATATCGCCGCCGAGTGGCAAAGCGGCGAGCCTCTTGAGGCCTACGGAACACCCGCCAGTGAGTGACGATCTGCAAGCGCTGGAAGACTGGGCCGGCGCCCTGCTCAACCGTCTCGACCCAAAAGAACGGCGGCAAATAAGCCAGAGTCTTGCCCGCGATCTACGCCGCAGCCAACAGCAGCGCATCAAGGCCCAGCAAAACCCCGATGGCACCGCCTACGCACCCCGCAAAAAGCAGCTGCGCAGTAAGGCTGGCCGCATTCGCCAGCGCAAGATGTTCACCGGCCTGAGCAAGGCCAAGTTCCTCAAGGCCAGCAGCAACGCCAATGGCTTTAGCGTTGGCTTTGTGGGCCGCACTGCCTGGATTGCCCGCGTGCACCAACGCGGCCTGCGCGACAGCGCCGCCAAAGGTGGCCCCAAGATCGACTACACCCAACGCCGCTTGCTAGGCCTCACCAAAGCCGAGCTCAACATGATCCGCGACGGCCTGCTCAATCACCTCGGCGGCGTGTAACGCCCCCCGCCTAACCGCCAATCTGCTGCACCTCACCCGCGCGTGAGCAACCATCAGCGGCATGAACCCAATCGCCGAACTCCGCCGCCGCTTAGATAACATGATCCGCCCCGGTACCGTTTACGCCGTGGATGCAGATCGCGGTTTTGTGCGCGTCAAAAGCGGCCAGCTGCTCACTGATTGGCTGCGTTACTTCGTTGGCAGCGCCGGCAGCGTCCGGCATCACGCCACGCCCACCTTGAACGAACAATGCGTGGTATTCAGCCCCAGCGGTGAGATGGGCGCAGGCTTTGTGCTGGTCGGCCTCAACAGCGATGAATTCCCCGCCCCCAGCCAGAATCCCGAGCTGGATAGCACCACCTACGCAGATGGCACTTGGTTCGGTTATGACCAAGGTACAGGCGACATGACAGTGGTCATGACAGCCGATGGCCAAATCCATATCAGCGCACCGGGGGGTATCAACATCACCGGCCCTCTAAACATCAGCGGCCTGGTCACTGTCAGCGAAGACGTGATCGCCGCAGGCATCAGCCTGGTCAACCATCAAACAACCGGTGTTACCAGCGGCAACGACCTGTCAGGGCCTCCGCAATGAACGGCATGAGCACATCAGGCAAAGCCATCAGCGGGCTGGATCACCTGCGCCAGTCGATTGCCGATATCCTCACCACGCCCATTGGTTCGCGCGTGATGCGGCGCGACTACGGCAGCTTGCTGCCCAGCCTGATCGATCAGCCGCAAAACGACGCCACCACCGTGCGCCTATACAGCGCCATCACCTCCGCACTGATGCGCTGGGAGCCACGCATCAGGCTCAGCCGTGTCAGCATCGAGCACACCGCCGCTGGCAAAAGCGCGCTCACGCTTGAGGGTGAAAACATCGAGTCTGGTGAGCAAACAGTGCTGCAGGTACCGCTGCAACTGGGTGCTGCCACATGACCGAATTCACCGGCGTAGACCTCTCACAACTGCCACCGCCCAACGTCATCGAGCCGCTCGACTACGAGACCATTCTCGCCAGCAAGCTGGCCCGGCTCATCGAGCTGGATCCCACATTCGACGCCCTGGTCGAATCAGATCCCGCCTACAAGATCCTGCAAGCCTCGGCCTACGATGAGCTGCTGCTGCGCCAGCGCGTAAACGAAGCCGCCAAGGCCGTGATGCTCGCCTATGCACGAGATGCAGACCTCGAACAGATCGCCGCCAACTTCAACGTGCAGCGTCTGCTCATCACACCCGGCAACCCACAAGCTGTGCCACCGGTGCCGGATGTGTACGAATCAGATGAAGCCCTGCGCCGGCGCGTGCAACTCAGCTTTGAAGCCTTCACCACCGCAGGCAGCCAGGGCAGTTACATATTTGCAGCGCTCGGCGCCAGTGGCCTGGTGCGTGACGCCAACGCCATCAGCCCCGGCCCTGCGCTGGTCTCGGTCTACGTGCTATCGCAAGAGGGCAACGGCACCGCCTCCGAGCAGCTGCTCGAAACAGTCACGGCGGCTGTTAACGCCGAAAGCGTGCGCCCCATGACCGATCAAGTGAGCGTGCTGTCAGCCGCCGTGACCGAATACCAGATCGAAGCCGTGCTCACCGTCTACCCCGGCCCAGATGCCGAGGTAGTGCGCCAAGCCGCCCTGCAAAGCGCTCAAGCTTATGCAGATTCAATGCACCGCATGGCGTACGACGTGACCATTTCCGGGCTCTATGCCGCACTGCATCAGGCCGGCGTGCAATCTGTCGCCTTGGTAGCGCCCGTGGCCAGCATCGTCAACGGCGATGGCGAAGCGTCGTACTGCAGCAGCATCGCCCTGACCGTCGCAGATCAGCCCGATGTCTAGTTTCGTGCCGCTACCCCCCAACGCCACCCACGCGGAGCGCAGCCTCGCCGAAGCCGCTGGGCACTTCAACAACGTGCCCGTCATCGTGCGTGAAGTCTGGAATGCAGATACCTGCCCCGCCGAGCTGCTGCCCTGGCTAGCTCGCGTGGTATCCGTCGACGTGTGGGATCCCAACTGGACCGCAGAGCAGAAGCGCGCAGCGATCAAAGTCTCGCTCGCCGTGCACAGAAAGAAAGGCACCATCGGGGCCGTGGTCGATGCCCTGGGCGCACTAGGTTTTCGCGCAAAAGTGCAGGAATGGTTCAACCAGATCCCCCAGGCCGCGCCCTACACCTACCGCTTGATCATCGAAGTCGACCAGGTCGGCTTCGACCTTGAAGACGTCGCCCTGCTGCTCGATGTCGTCGACAGCGCAAAGAACCTGCGCTCACACCTGACCGAGATCGTGCCGATTGTTCGCACCCAGGTCGGCCCCGTTCTGGCTTCGGCAGTTCTCATCGGCACCGAGCTCCATCTCAAGGCTGGAGCGGCCCAAGAGGAAGTGGTTTTCCCCACCTTCGTGGCCGAGGAAGCTCTGCTGAACACAATCACAAACGTCAGGTTGCCTGATTCGTTGGGAGTTTGAATATGTCCGATTACCTGCCTTTCACAGAAGCAGTTGAGCGTTTCGGTGGAAACGAGGAACGCATCCACCAGTTCGTCAATGATCCTGCGAACACCGGCGCCTATACCGATAGCGAAGGGCGGCAGGTTGAAACACTGCCTGTGTTGGCAGCAAGGTCTGCAGACCTTGAAAACAGGATGGGCGACGCCACCGACCCGACCGACCCCACAAAGGCGGCGGCCATTTTGGCCTTTAAGCAAGATAGCCCTAGCGCGGTTCCGACTAATGCCTATAACAAGCTAAGTTATTTTGTGGAGGCGGAAGACTACGGCGCAAAGGGCAATGGCATAGACGACGACACCCTGGCTATCCGGAAAGCGCTTGATGAGAAAAAATACGTGCTGCTGCGCCCAGGCCGCACTTATGTGGTTCATGGACTTGATTCAGTTGAACGTGGCGCACTTATGTGCATCGTGGGTCGAGCAAAAATCAGGGTGCCCGATGGTATAGCCAGTTACGGATTCCGGATCATACATTCCAACTTCGATTTCTGCGGCGTGGATATCGACGGTGGAGACATGGGGCCGTATAACACGCCGCTAGCGCCACCACCTCCGGGCGAGCGCGTTGGGCTGCACATCGGAAACTCTTTCGGAACAGGAGCGCAACTACAAAATATATCTGTTCAAAACTCTGAGATATATGGGTTTGACTACGCGGGGATGTATGGTGCGGAGGTGCAGATCGGGTTTGTTTTCGGTCACCGAGTTTCATTCCACAACGTGAACTGCCACCACAACTATGTTAACTGGTGGCTGTCGCCGCGCTTTGAATACATACAAGGTACGCTTTGTTATGGGTACGAGGGGTATGTAGGGATACTTGTTCAAGCTGGCAACATTAAGTTCACCGGCGGGGCTTTTGAAAACAACGCGGAGAATTGCCAGCTTGCCACGGGCGAGAATGATGCCCACGGAGGCTTTGTAAATACCTCGTTTAACCATGCTATAGGTTGGGGTTTACGTGCAGCCAACATTCAGAACGGCATGGCGTTTACGGGCTGTTTCTTCTGGTATGGGCCTATTGAATTAAACAACTGTACCGGGATTCAGATTCGGAACGGCGAGATTGTTAATTCGCCCATAACAATTGCCGGGGGTGGAGTTAACTCGATTGACGATAATTATACCCGTGACCCCATAACTCCGACTCTAATAGGCTACACGTTCACTACGTTCCGCAGAAACCGGACAAGCAGCACAGACACTTCTTTTGTGCCCGTTTACGGCGATGTATATGCGCAGGCTCAGGCAACAGGTTACGGCGCGCTGCCTACTGCAATATCTACAGCTGGTGCAAAGGTTTCGCTGAATTGCGTGTACGGCACTTTGAAATGGCAGGGGGCGGACGCTCCATGGCTGCAACTAGGAAGCAAGCTAGCCGTTGGCCGCACAGGGATGTACCAAGTAGATGCAAGCCTGACGCTAACAATCGGGGATAGTGATGAAATAATAGGTCTCTCGGCAGCGCGGTATAACTCTGCATCAGAACTTATGGAGGAGTTCCCGGTGTCCAGTCCTTATGGAGCAGGTGAAGTCGAGTGTTCGGTATCCCTATCCAACCGCATGCTGTGCCAAACAGGAGACACGATAGATTTTCTCATCAGTACCCGAACGGCCAGCAACTCGACCCTAAACAAAATCAACGTCAAGGTTTCTAGCGTTGACTAGGGCCTGCAGTTTACGGCATCGGTTGAGCATGGCCGGGGCAGGCATCAACCTAACCCAAATGGCTGATGAAAATTTAGGCCAAAAAGTCTGAGGACGAGAAAATGCCAACCTACAAATCCATCCACACTGCCCTCGGCCTACAAGCCATTGCAGCGGCCGAGGCAGCGGGCACGCCGATCAACATCACCCACATGGCCGTGGGTGATGGCAATGGCAACTTCGTGGATCTCGCCGACACCATGACGACCCTGGTGAGCGAACGTTTTCGCGACCCGATTAACAGGGTTTACCAGGATCCCGAGCGAGATAACAAATACACCGCCGAGCTGGTGATCCCTGCCAGCGTGGGTGGCTTTACGATCCGCGAGATGGGGCTGTTTGATGTCGACGGTAACCTGTTCGCGATCGGCAACGTGCCTGCATCGGTCAAGCCGGCCGAGGGCGAGGGCGCCTTTGCCGATACCATCGTGCGCTTCGAGTTCCTGGTCACCAACGCCACCGTGGTCACGCTGCAGATCGACCCCAACGTCGCGGTGGCCACGCAGTCCTGGATCCTCAACAACATCACCATGGCAGCGCTTTTACCCGGTGGCACCACTGGCCAGGTGGCGCGCAAGCAATCTAACGCGGACGGCGACATCATCTGGGCGGATCCGGACCAGGCCAACATCACCGTTGATACCATTGAAGAGAAACAAGAGCTGGTCGACGGGCAAACCGTGGTCACCCTGGCGATCTGCACCACGCGCGGCCTGGCTGTGTATGTGGACGGTGAGCGGGTACCCAGCGACGAATGGACACCGCACCCCACCGACCCCACCGAGTTCACCTTCAATACCGCGATTGTCGGCACGCATGAGCTGATCTGCGCGCAGAACGAACCCACGGGCAACGCACCAGCACCGCTGGAGCGCAGCAAGAACCTGGCAGACGTCGAGAGCAAAGCCACATCGCGGGACAACCTGGACATATTCAGCCGCGCTGAAAGCCGGCAGATGTCACCAGCCGGCATGCTGGCCCACTTCGCACGCAACAGCGCGCCCAATGGCTGGCTCAAGGCCAATGGCGCAGCAGTGGGTCGGGTAGCCTATGCGGATCTGTTCGCCGCAATCGGCACCACATTCGGCGCCGGCGACGGCTTCAACACCTTCAACCTGCCCGATCTGCGCGGCGAGTTTCTGCGTGGCTGGGATGATGGGCGCGGCGTGGATGCAGGGCGCGTGCTTGGGAGTTGGCAAAACGCAGCAAGCCCACCCATCCCGACCGCTGGCTGGGATAGCGTACCTGGCGGGCTGGGTTTAGCAGAACAGGGCAGGCTCATCATCGGTTCAGGCACGCGAGAGATCAGCGAGACACTGGAAAGCGTGCGGCAAGGCACGGGTTCGCGGTCGATTACCGGCACGAACCATCCCCGCAACCGCGCCATGCTCGCCTGCATCAAATTCTGAGGGCCACACCATGAACGCCTACCAAACAAACAGCGCTGGCCTGCTCACCGGCGCGACCTCAGCAGACGAAAGCCCACTCGAACCCGGTGTATACCTCATGCCCGCCGGCGCCGTATCTGTCGCCCCGCCTATCGAATGGCCGCAAGACAAATGGCCGCGCTGGGATGGTGCCCAGTGGCTGCTGGTGAATAAGCCCACAACGCCGGCGGAGCTCACACCCGAGCAAAAGCTCGCTCAGTTCCTGCAAGCCAATCCAGACGTCGCCGCACTGGTCGAGCCAGCTGAGCCCGTGTAGCATCAAACCGCTGGGTCGAATCAGCCCCCCGTTTCGGCGGGGTGTTTTGCAAATCAGTCACGGTGAGCGCGTCATGATCAAACCCAACAGATCGCACATCGCGGGGCTGAAGCTGATGAGCCACGTATTCGCGTACAACCTGGCACCCGGCGCGGCACCCTCAACAGCGGCAAGCAACTTTTTGGAAAGTGCCGAGCAGTCAACCGAGGGCGGCGACGCAATCGAAGAGCTGCGCGCTATCGCAAACTACATACGGGAAACGGGCGTACTACTGCCCGCCGATGAGAACGCAGACCCTGCCGATCACAGCCTGGCCCTGGTGCTGGACCGTATCGAAAAACGTATCCAAGCATTGAACGCCATCCCCAACACCCCGCTGCGCTAGCTCTGCCCGTGTAACGCCCCCCGCATCACCGTCACCTACTGGCTCCCCTCTCGCACGCGCGTCAACCTCAAGGCTCACAGGTCAACGCACTGCAGGAGCCAACCATGCCAGGCGATTATCATCACGGCGTGCGCGTCGTAGAGATCAACGAGGGCACGCGCCCCATCCGCACTATTAGCACCGCCGTCATCGGTATGGTTTGCACTGCAGAGGATGCAGACGCGGCCGTATTCCCGCTCAACACACCCGTGTTGCTCACTGATGTGCTCACCGCCATCGGCAGTGCCGGTACCGAGGGCACGCTCGCCAAGAGCCTGGACGCCATCGCCGACAACGCCAGCCCCTTTACCGTCGTCGTGCGCGTAGCCGAGGGTGAAGACGAAGCCGCAACTACCACTAACATTATTGGCGGCGTTAACGCTGGCGGTCAGTTCACCGGCCTCAAAGCGTTGCTCGCAGCCAAGGCGCAACTGGGCGTTACACCGCGCATCATCGGCGTGCCTGGGCTTGATTCCCTGCCCGTGGCCACCGAGATGGTCAGCATCGCGCAAAAGCTGCGCGCCATGGCCTACGCCAGCTGCTGGGATTGCGCCACCAAAGAAGAAGCCCTCGCCTACCGCGAAAACTTCAGCGCTCGCGAGCTCATGCTCATCTGGCCAGACTTTCTGAGCTGGGATACCGTCGCCGGCGGAAACGCCGAGGCCTCAGCCGTAGCGCGTGCGCTCGGCCTGCGCGCAAAGATCGATCAACAAACCGGCTGGCACAAAACCCTCTCCAACGTGGGCGTCAACGGCGTAACCGGCATCAGCCGCGATGTGTACTGGGATCTGCAAAACCCCGCTACCGATGCTGGCTACCTCAACGCCGCAGACATCACCACCCTGGTACGCGCTGATGGCTTCCGGTTCTGGGGCTCACGCACCTGCAGCGATGACCCCCTTTTCGCGTTTGAGTCCGCCACCCGCACCGCACAGGTACTCGCCGACACTATCGCCGAGGCGCACATGTGGGCGGTCGATAAGCCCATGCACCCCAGCCTGATCCGCGACATCTTGGAAGGCATCAACGCCAAGTTCCGCGAGATGAAAGCCGGCGGTTACATCATCGACGCCAACGCCTGGTACGACGAAGCCGCCAACAGCGCCAACACGCTCAATAACGGCCAGCTGTTCATCGATTACGACTACACCCCCGTGCCGCCGCTTGAGGATCTCACCCTGCGCCAGCGCATCACCGACCGCTACCTGGCCGACTTCGCCAGCCGCATCAACGCCTGATCACTCGCCCCGGTAGCACCGGGGCCACTGGCTAACACTCACGGAGAGCACCGCCATGGCAATGCCGCGCAAACTCAAAAACATGAACGTCTTCAACGATGGCGGTAGCTACCAGGGCATCGCCAAAGCCATGACCCTGCCGGCACTGAGCCGCAAGATGGAAGGCTACCGGGGCGGCGGAATGAACGGCCCGGTCAAGGTCGATATGGGCCTATCAGACGACGGCATTGCCGTCAGCTGGAAGCTCGGCGGCTGGGATCTGCTCGCCATCCGCCAATGGGGCGCCACCAGTGCCAGCGCCGTTGCCCTGCGCTTTGCTGGGGCCGTACAGCGTGACGACACAGGCGACGTAAGCGCCGTCGAAGTGGTCATGCGTGGCCGCCACGAAGAGATCAACTTTGGTGACAGCGAGCCCGGTGCCGACACTGAGCACGAAATCACCACCACCTGCACCTACTACAAGCTGACCGTAGACGGCGAAGTGCTGGTCGAGATCGACATCCTCAACATGATCGAGATCGTCGACGGGGTAGACATTCTCGCCGCGCAGCGCAAAGCCGTAGGCCTGTAATTGCTCGACAATTTCACACCCCCGGCGCGTATGCCGGGGCCACCAAAAAAGGAACCCACCATGGCAACCCCAGAAACAGAAAAAGCGGCAGAGAAAGCCGCAACGAACACCACCCAGGCTGACGACAACACCAACGTCATCGAGCTGGACGAGCCCATCAAGCGCGGTAATACCGAGATCAGCAGCGTCACCCTGCGCAAGCCCGTTTCCGGCGAGCTGCGCGGCGTAAGCCTGATGGATCTCGCCCAGATGGACGTGCTCGCCCTGCGCAAAGTGCTGCCGCGCATCAGCAACCCCAGCCTCACCGACGCCGAGGTCGGCAACCTGGACCCAGCAGACCTGATGCAATGCGGGGTAGCCGTTGCCAGTTTTTTGTTGACCAAGAAAATGAAACAGAACTCCCTCGAAGCGTAGAGGACGCCATGGGCGATATCGCCCTGGTGTATCACTGGGGGCCGAGCGAGATGGACCGCCTCGGCTTACCAGAGCTGATGGAATGGCGCACCCGCGCGATCAAGCAATGGAACCAGGTGCATGGCGCAAAATCTGAAACTTGAGGTAGTACTAGGGATGCTGGATCGGGCCACAAAGCCCATCCGCGCCATCACCAAGGGCAGCGTAGGCCTGGGGCGCGAACTCAAAGCAACCCGTGATCAACTCAAGCAGCTGGAGCGCCAACAGTCTGATATCAGCGGCTGGCGAACGCTTAACAACGCCACCAAGCAAACCACCCAGGCCATCAGCGCCAATCGTGACCGCGTGCGCGAGCTGTCGCGCCAAATGGCGCAAACCAGCAACCCCACCAAGGCGCTCACCAACGATTTTAGGCGTGCGGTGCGTGAAGCTCACGCACTCAAGCAAAAGCACCAGGAGCAACAACGTGAGCTGCAAGGTTTGCGCGGTAGGCTCAACAACGCCGGCATCAGCACTCGCAACCTTGGCGAGCATGAGCGCACGCTGCGCCAACGCATCAACAGCACCAACAACCAGCTGCAGGAGCAAGAGCGGCGGCTCAGGGCCGTTACTGCGCAGCAAAAACGCTTAGCCGCGGCTAAACGCCAATACCAACGCACACAGCAAATGACCGGCGCCATGGCCGGTACCGGTGCAGCTGGCTTGGCTACCGGCAGCGCCATGCTGTACGCGGGCGCTCGGATCATTACCCCAGGCATCGACTTCGGCGCTCAGATGAGCGAGCTCCAGGCTATTACGCGGCTGGAGCGTGAAAGCCAGGATTTCCAGATGCTGCGCGATCAGGCCCGCCAACTGGGTGGTTCCACCGCGTTCAGCGCCACAGAGGTAGGCGCCGGGCAGACGTTCTTGGCACGGGCAGGCTTTACGCCCGAGGCCATCCGCACTTCTATGAAAGATGTCCTGAGTCTAGCCCTCGCCAACAACGCGGATCTGGCACGCACAGCCGACATCGCCTCAAACATCAGCAGCGCGTTTAAGATTGATCCGTCAGTCGAAGGCAACATCACCCGCGTCGCAGACGTGCTTTCCGGCACCGCAGCAAGGGCGAACGTCGATTTAGAAATGCTAGGCGATACCATGAAGTACCTGGGCGGCAAATCAGACCTTGGCCTCACGCTCGAGCAGGCTGCAACCATGGCCGGACTGCTCGGCAACATTGGTATTCAGGGCAGCCAAGGCGGCACCACAACCCGCGCATTGGTTAACCGTCTTACTGCGCCCGCAAAAGCTGGTCGCGAAGCGATGGAAGAGCTGGAGCTGCAGGTAGCTAACGCACAGGGGGGCATGCGCGATATTCCCGATATCCTCCGCGACATCAACAACGCTACACGCGACATGGGCAACGTAAAGCGCCAAGCCCTTCTTACGGCCATATTCGGTACCGAAGCGGGTTCAGGCAGTGCAGAGCTTGTGAGTCAGATGGCTGGAGGTGCGCTCGATGATTTCCTCAACGAGCTGATGAACCTGCAGGGCGAGAACCAGCGCATGGCTGACATTCTCGCCGACAATCTCGGCGGCGATCTCAAAGGTTTCCGCAGCGCCTGGGAAGATGTCGGTATCACCATCCAGGATCAGAACGATGGTCCGTTGCGTGAGTGGGTTCAGAGCTGGACGGCATTGCTAAGGGGCGTCACCAACTGGATCAAGGAAAACCCCGAGCTAACCGCCACCATCTTTAAAACAGCCGCAGGCTTCGCAATGCTGATCACAGTATTCGGCGTACTTACCGTGACCCTAGCCTCGATCCTCGGCCCCTTCGCCATGATCCGGCTGGGCGTCGCCATGTTTGGCATACGTGCCCTCGCACTACTACCTATCCTCAAAGCGGTCGGCACCGCGTTCATGTGGCTGGGCCGCCTGCTGCTGCTCAACCCTATTGGACTGGCCATCACGCTGCTGATCGCTGCCGGCTGGCTGCTGTACAAAAACTGGGATGGCGTCATCGGCGGAGCCAAAGCTCTCTGGCAGGATCTCGGCGGCAGCATTCCCGCCGTGCTGGCCACCGTTGGAAAGTTCATCCTCAACTGGTCCCCGCTGGGCCTGTTTTACAAAGCCTTCGCCGCTGTTATGAGCTGGTTTGGTGTAGACCTGCCAAGTAAATTCACTGACTTTGGATCCATGCTCATGCAGGGCCTGGTCACCGGCATAAAAAATAGTCTGGGTGCGGTAAAAGGTGCCATTACCGGTGCAGGCAATGCCACGGTTAGCTGGTTCAAAGAAAAGCTCGGCATCCGCTCACCAAGCCGTGTATTCGCCGAGCTGGGCGGCTTCACCATGCAGGGCTTGGCCCAAGGCATCCAACGCCAGCAGGGCGAGCCGCTGGCGGCCGTGGCGGGCGTATCGCAGCGCATGGCCAACGCCACCAGTGGTATCAGCTTTGACAGCCGCCGCCCGTTAGCGGCCCGCAACGCAGCCGCCAGCAACCCCGCCGGCGGACGTTACGAGATCAACATTCACGCCGCACCCGGTATGGATCCGCACGCTATCGCTCGCGCCGTAGCCGCCGAGCTCGACCGGCGCGAGCGTGAGAGCGCCGCCGGCGCACGTGGCGCCCTGTATGACCAGGAGTAACCCAAGATGATGATGGCCCTGGGGCTGTATGTATTCAGCCTGAGCACCGCCGCCTACCAACAGCTGCAGCGCCAAACCAGCTGGCGGCACCCTAGTAGTTCGCGCGTCGGCGCATTGCCCGCACGCCAGTTTGTGGGCAAAGGCGAAGACACCATCACCCTCAGCGGCCTCATCATGCCGGAGCTCACCGGCGAGCGCGTGTCGCTTGAAGCCCTGCGCCTAATGGCAGACACCGGCAAAGCATGGCCCTTGGTAGAGGGCACCGGGCGCATCTACGGGCTGTGGATCATCGAGAGCATCAGCGAAACCGACACGCTGTTTTTTAGAGATGGGGCCCCACGCCGAATTGAGTTCAACCTCACCCTGCAGCGCGTAGACGACAGCCAAATCGAGCTGCTTGGAGACATCCTCAGCACCATCGGCGACATATTGCGATGATCACCCGCCACCCTACCCCCGCGTATCGCCTGGTGGTGAACGGGCAAGACATCACCCCCAAGATCAACAACCGCCTGGTCAGCCTGGCACTTACTGACAACCGGGGTTTAGAGGCCGACCAACTCAGCATCAGCCTCACCGATCACGACGGCCTGCTCAGCATTCCCCCACGCGGCGCCGAGGTGCAGCTCTGGCTCGGCTGGACCGATACCGGCCTGGTATACAAAGGCAGCTATACCGTGGATGAAACCGAGCACAGCGGCGCGCCCGACGTGCTCAGCATCCGCGCTCGCAGTGCCGATCTGCTCGCCGGCCTCACACGCAAGCGCGAGCGCAGCTGGCACAGCATCACCCTGGCAGACATCATCACCACCATCGCCAAAGCCTACAGCCTCAAACCGGTGATTGACCTGGTGCTAGGTGCTATCCCGGTACCGCACCTAGACCAAGCCGACGAATCAGACGCCAACCTGCTCACCCGCCTTGCGCAAGATCATGACGCGATAACGACCGTCAAAGCCGGCCACCTGCTGCTGATGCCCGTGGGGGCCAGCAAAACCGCCAGTGGCGTCAACCTGCCCCACATCCGTTACACCCGCGCAGATGGCGACAGCCATCGCTTTCTGCAGGCAGACCGCGACGCCTACACCGGCGTGCGCGCCCACTACTACGATCCCAACAGCGCAGAGCGTCTAGAAGCCCTCATCGGCACAGACGACAACATCAAAACATTACGCCACGTGTACGCAGACCAAGCCAGCGCCCTGCAAGCCGTGCGCAGCGAATGGCAGCGGCTGCAACGAGGCGTATCCACCCTCAGCTACACCCTCGCCCGTGGCCGCGCCGATCTAATCCCGGAAATGACCTACAGCCTCAGCGGCATCAAACAGCCAATCACAGACGTGGTGTGGCTCTGCAGCCGCGTGATGCACAACCTGAATGACAGCGGCTACACGGTCGCCCTGGAGCTGGAAAACCAGCTCGCTGAGGATGAAGATTTAGCAGCGCTGGTAGAAACCGAATACACCGGCGTAATGGCCTGGTACCGGGATAAAGACGGCACCCAGAAGAAAGTGATCGAAGGGGATCAAACCAGCCCGCTGCGCCTTACTCACTTGTATGTGAGCAAGGCCAATGCGGAGCGGGCAGTGAAGCGGGAATTTGAGCGATTAAAAGACTCAGGGCTCTGAGGGGGTTAAGTTGTGCATTACTAACCACAGGCGGTATCCGATATCGACTAACAGCAATGTGGCGAAAACGAAGAAAAAGAACGCACCGTAGGTGAGTATTGGCGTTGAGTCTCTCAGCACTGCAGACACAAGTGCTGCGACCATTGCAGCCGCAAATGCCGCTGAGTTTATGAAAAATCTACGCAATAGCACCCTGTAGTGCCCTGTTCTCTGCATATTCCTTAACAGTCTGTGGCCCGATATGGATGCCAATATCGAAAGCGCTGCAATCAGAAATCCGAGCATGGTTGCGGATATCTGAGCAAACAGGCTTATAACATTGTGGATATCATCGCCCAGGGTGGGAATGGTGTTGCTCGTGTGCACCAGCCACGCGAGGGCTACGGCCAGCAAACAGCTCAGAAACGTCCAATATTTCATGGTTATTCATCCAAAAATTTGGAAAGCTTTATATCCATTCGCAGCGTGGATCTCCATATTTCGTCGTGTACTACCGCGCTGCTGATTACTCCATTGTCCATCTCTACACTGATTTTGTCTTTAATACGATCAGCGAAAAGGTCTATTGGATCGCTTTGATCTGAGACCTTAATTTTCAGCTTTTTGGTTTGCTTCGATTCAGCCAACAGACGAAGTTTAGGCACAATATCAGTCAACAACCCTTTCTTCGGTGAGTAGGTCACGACTTTTGCCTGAAATCTGGTTGCTCCTGAATTATCCATAAATTCGATAGCTTGCTGGGTCCAGGTATCTTCAGGATCCGGCATGTACTTTTTGGCAGTTGGCTTTGCCACTTTGAATTCAACGTATTGAACCCGCTTTCCCTGCAGCAAAGCGTCTAATGTCTCTTCGGTGACAAGATCAGCAACCATGATAGTCGTTTGTCTATCCGCAATACCGGCTAAATAGCGGCCCAATGCTTGAGCCGAACCACCCTCCATCGTTGACTGATAAGCAAGAACAAACGCCGAGCCTTTCTTGTAAAACGCAAAGTGGTTTTTATCGATTACCTCTTCGCCTTCCGCCAATTCAACAGGCTTTTCTTCATCATGGTTCCTAGACCCCGCTATAGGGCGATCGTCGCGAAATCGAACCAAATGTCCTGAATATTTTCCATCCTTCAAACTGACACCACGTAACTGATAATCAGAGCCTTGATCTAAAAGAGAGAGGGCGCGGGTAATGATGCTTTTTTGCACAATCCCATCAAACAGCAACGAGAGGTCATACTCTTTTCCATCACGGTGTGCCTGAATGCGGTAATACCTAATGGTGTAATGCTTAGTAGTCATGCATTCGCCTAATTCTTAGAGTTGTTCGTTGTTGAAAATAAAGCAGCCTGCCAATGTTCCTCACCCACAATCGAAATCGGCACCCCAGCCTTCCTGGGCTCCACCGCTTTCATGAATTCCAGGCCGTTGCTGCCTGACTGCGGCTTAACCGCCCTCTTCAATACAATGTTCAACCATGTCGTACTCCATGCCCCATTGCCGCTCACACTGATTTCGGAGCGCGCCTGAGTACTGCTCAACACGGCTTTTTGCTGCACGCATCTCTTTCTGGCAGTGATCGCGCATTTCGTAGTCGTCGCGCCATTCATTAGCGCAGTAGCCCGCTATGGCGTCACTTGGCCCTGAAGCCACACGGTTCTGAGCTGCAGTCTGCTCTTTAACGCAATGCAGGGTCATTTCAAAATCGATGCCCCAGTCATCTGCACAGCGCTCCCGGATTGCACCGCTATGCGCCTGTAAAGTCCGCAGGGCGCTGCTCTGCTCACCGACGCAATAATCGTACATCTCTCGATCAGAACCCCACTCCACTGCGCAATGCTCAGTTACGTCTGCATTGGTTTGGGCTGAAATCGTGGTGGCATAGCAGGCAAGAACAAGCACGCTTAAAAAAATGTGGCGCGTCATGGGGCAATCCTTTGCTTAGAGTTGCGCGATTAGCTCGGCGCGCTTGGTGGCGAACTCTTCTTCTGTCAGAAGCCCTGCTTCCTTGAGGCTGGCTAACTTAGTCAGCCTCTCTGCGGGATCTAAAGTTAACGGGAGTGGCACCGCTGAACTGTCCGGCGCTGGGCTCTGAGATTCCCTGCCGGCATTGATAGCAATGGCCAGCGCCGCCTCACCCTGTTTATCAAACGTCTTGAATTCAAGATGATCATGGCTTGTGTGCAACCTGAGTACGCGATGGCCTAATATTGACTTACGCTCTACTGAAGTAATGCTCTTGAGCGGCATTGTTTCTAGTACCTCCCCCAGCATGCCCTTGCGATAAAACACGGCGCGTTGCTGCGTAACAATCATGCAGCCGTTTTGCTGAGCATCTTTACCAGAGCCCATTGCCTTGCCGATGTAACCTTCCGCAGTAGCAACAATCTCTTCGCCTGGCTCAGCGTGCCGCGTTTTAAAGTTAACGACGTGTTTTGATTCCTTAGCCATTTACCACTCCCTTTAAGACATTGGTCAGCTGGGCTTATGCTCAGCCAGATTTCTTACTATCTACCGAATGCCGCGCTGCCGATTCCGCAAGCGCATTGGTCAGGCGCTGCACCGACACCCGATCCTCCTCAGGGAGGGACCGATAGTTATCCAGTACCACTGATTCCCGTTCACTGAGTCCCTCCACTGGTCTCGGCATCCGTTGCCCTGTCAGTACGTACATCACATCAAATCCAAGAGATGCGAGCCCAGCGAGCTTATCGCTTGGAATTGCAATGACCTTCTCCCAGCGCCCCACCGTTTTGAGATTCACGCCCAGGGCGTGAGCGATGTCCTGCTGGTCGAGCCCAAGAGCCTTCCTTTCTTCACGCAAGCGCGAACAGACAGAAAAGTCTTTTTCCTGTTGCGCAATGGTCATATATGTCCTATATTCGTCTTACAGAGTTGCACGGAAGGACATAAATGTCCTTCTCCTGAAGGGAGCCGCCCAAGCTCCAAACATCTTACACATTGCAAGGAATCCTAAGACATGGCCAACCAAAACGCCACCGCTTTGCGCTCTCCCTCCCCACGCGGGTGCAGCAAACCGTTGATGACCCACCTCACCGCCGAAGAGCGCGCACAGCTCACCAGCCTCGCAGACGCAGAAATGCGCTCCCTGGCGGCCATGGCGCGTGTGCTGATCGTGCAAGGCATGGCCAGCCGTGCCAGCGCTTAACACACGTTACTACTGGCTGCCGAAGAGGGATAACAGAAGATGAGCCGCGTAATTCTTGAAACTCGACGCCAAGTAGTAAGCGCCATCATCCGTGCTTACCCCGGCGGCCGTGAGGGCGCTGCGGGTTTGCTGGGGCTCTCGCTCAAGCAGTTTGATAACCACGCCTACGAAAACAACGGGCACCGGCCGCTGGATGATTCACAGGTGGCAGCGATGGAGGCCGTGACCAATACCACCTTTCTGGTGGACTACATCTGCCAGCAATTCAGCGGCTACTTCGTGCACATGCCCGCCGCCGAACTCTTGGACAACATCGACCTACATCAACGCAGCCTGCGCACCTCCAGCCGCAGCGGCAAAGTCGATCAGTACATCGCCAAAGCACTGGAAGACGGCGAGATATCTGAACGCGAAAAGCTAGAAATACTCGCCCTGCACGCCAAGCACCTGTCAGAGCGCCACGGCCAAGTACTGGCCACCATCAACTTGCACACCCGTAAAGAGGATTAACCCGTGAATACAACTACCGCTCTGATTCCTGTTTTCAATGGTGAGCTTGATGGCCGTCAGCAACACCTATGTAACGCTCAGGATCTGCACCAGCACCTTGCCGTTAGCACCCGTTTTAATGACTGGGTCAGCCGCCGAATCGAGCAATATGGATTCATCGAAGACGAGGACTTTTACTCAGTTTTGAGTAAAAGTGAGGGTGGCAGGCCTTCCGTTGAGTACCACTTGACGCTCGATATGGCCAAAGAACTCGCCATGGTCGAAAACAACGAACAGGGCCGTCAGGTTCGCCGTTACTTCATCAGCATGGAGCGCGAAGCACGCGAAAGCCGGGGGGCGTCTTACCTGTCCGTTTCACAACAGCTCACCATTCACAAGCAAGTGCCCCGCCTGCTGGCGTTACTCAAGAGCGAGACCATCCCGGCAGTGCGCCAAACCTTGCACGCTCAGCTGGTGCAGCACTGCCACTTGCTAGCCATACCGGTGCCAGCACTGGAGCAGATCGGGCGCAGCGGCCAAAGCGCCACCGGAGAGTTATTCCCGGAGGTGCCATGACAGCCCCAAACCACGGCGGCTACCGCTGCCTTTGCCCTGCATGCGGTGAGCCTATGTTCATCCGCAAGAGCGAAAAGCAAACCCCGATCTTCCAGACCATGTATGCGCGGTGCAGCAACATGGTCTGCGGAGCGAGCTACGTAGGGGCGCTGGAGTGGCAGTACACGCTTTCGCCGTCGGGGCTTCCGGCGCCAAAGGTAGAGCTGCCGCTCTCGCCCACCAAGCAGCGGTTACAAGCCATGCAGGATATGGCGCCCAGCGCCAACACAGATCAACTCACATTTCTTGAGCAGCTCGACCAGGAGGCCAACGCATGAACGCCATACCGCAGGATTACCAGGACGACATGCAGAGCGCAGCGCTGGCCTACATGCAGCGCCACCAGGCAGAGCACTTGGGGTCGAGTCAGGCACTGATTAACCGCGCTGCTGACCACCTGGAATGCGCGCTCGGCGTTGGCCGCCCACTAGCTGAAAAGCTAGTGCTGCGCGCCTATGGCGAATTGCACAGTGCAGAGCAGCCGTACCGCGTTGATCTCGAAAGCACCAGCCCGCACACAGTTGCGCTGGTAGACACCCGCACGGGTTTAACCCACGCCGTGCCGGCAGAGCTGATTGCCCGTTACCTGATTGCTACACCCCGGCGTAAACGGCTAACCGCCGTCAACTGACCCCCAAACAACCCAGCCCTTGCCCGCTTTACGTGGGTAGGGGGGAGCTGCACCCAGAGCACGGTGAACCACATGCAAAACCAGACGCACCAAGCCACACCCAAACCTCAGCCGCGTTGCTGTGGCATCACCCTCAGCGAGCACCTGAGCACCCTGCCCGCCTTACAGCACGCCGCTGGCAAGCACCCCATGCTGCAGGACTGGCTGCAGCACATGCTGACCGAAGCCGCAAAGCAGGATCGCACCATGCTCTATTGGTATGCCTCGCGCGCCGACGGTTATCTGCTGGGTGTAGGTGCCGGTGGCAACTTGCGCGTAACCAGCGAGATGCTTGAGCTGGGCCAACTGTGCCGCCGCCTGAAAGCGGAGCCAGCACAGTGAGAGAGATGCCTGCAGACCTGCACAAAGAAGTACTCAAAAACCTTGAACGCGATTACAAGCTGGTGCCAGCTAAAGGCACGAACTGGCTGCGCAAGGGTGTATGCCCCAAATGCAACGGCGGTAAATCCCGTGAGGCGTCGCTTTTCGCCCATGCGCAATCGCCCTGGGTGCTCATGTGCGGCCGTGGCAAGTGCAATGAGCAGCTGCACATCAAAGAGGTATACAAAGACCTGTTTGAAGACGTCAGCAGCCGTCACCCGGCAACGCCAGACAACCCCGCCGCCAGCGCAGATGCTTACCTCACTTTTAACCGCGGCTTTGACCCGCTATTGATCCGCGGCTGGTACACGCAAGAGAGCTACTTCGACCGCCGCTTGAACGAAGGCAGCGCCACCGTGCGCTTTGAGCTACCAGAGGGTGGCTACTGGGAACGCCTGATCGACAAGGCCAGCCGCTTTGGCGGCATGAAAGCGCGGTTCAAGCCGGGCTGGAGCTACAAGGGCAAATGCTGGGTACCACCCTGTGTGGATTTGCTTGAGGTAAAAGAACTGTGGATTGTTGAGGGCATCTTCGACGCCATCGCCCTGCTGCACCACGGCATTGCGGCTGTCTCGATGATGAGCTCGGCCCCCTTCCCTGACAAATTTCTGCAGGAGCTGGCCACGCTACGTGAGGCCAAAGGTCTCAAACTGCCCAAACTGGTATGGGCGCTGGATAACGAGCAATCAGCACACGCCGGCATCCGCAGATACGCACCCCGCGCAGAAGAGCTGGGCTATCGCAACAGCGCCGCCCAGATCCCGCAACGCGGTGGCCGAAAGCTGGATTGGAACGAGCTGCACCAGCTGCGCTGGGCCACCATCGATGACGACGCCAAGCGCAAAGAGAAAATTGAAAAGGATCTGCGCGAAGCCCGCCACCACGGCGATTTGCTGCTGGCTGAGAGTGCCAGCGATTACGGCATGCTCATGTACAGCTGGAAAGAGCGCCAAGAGTTCCCGTTTGTATATGCCCACTGCCTGTACTGGTTCAAGCTCGATTTAAAAAAATACAACGACGCTCGCAGCGCGTTAGACGACAGCGAGCGCCCAGAAGACAGGTTGCTTAGCGAGAAGCAAAAGCGCGACCGTGCCTTGCGCTTGGCCGGCGGTGTGGTAGAGCTGGCCAACTGCTCATTCCAGGCCCTGTACTACCAACGCAACCTGGTCACCGATGAGGCCTGGTATTACCTGCGCATCGACTTTCCACACGATGGCGGCACTGTAAAAGCCACCTTCACCAGCGGCCAGCTGGCAGCAGCTGCGGAGTTCAAAAAGCGCCTGCTGCACGTGGCCACCGGCGCCATGTACACCGGCAGCGGCGGCCAGCTCGATCATCTCATGCGCAAGCAGCTATATGGCCTCAAGGTGGTCGAAACCATCGATTACATGGGCTACAGCAAAGAGCACAAAGCCTACGTTTTCGGCGATGTGGCCGTGCGCAACGGGCAGGTGTATCACGCCAACGATGAAGACTTTTTCGATATGGGCAACACCCGTCTCAAGACCCTGCAGCGCTCGATAAAGCTGCACCTAGAAACACGCCCCACGCACTACACCGAAGAATGGCTGCACCGCGTTTGGCTGTGCTTTGGGGCCAAAGGGCTCATCACCCTCGCCTTTTGGTTGGGCTCAACGCTGGCAGAGCAGATCCGTGGCGTGCACAAGTCATTCCCGTTTCTAGAGCTAACAGGCGAAGCCGGCGCGGGTAAGTCCACCCTCATCAACCTCATCTGGAAGATGTTTGGCCGGCCAGACGACGAAGGCAAAGACCCATCCAAGGGCAGCGCAGCAGGTCGCCGCCGCTGGATGGGCCAAGTGTCTAACCAGCCCGTGGTGCTGCTAGAAGCCGACCGCAACGACCCCAACGCCGCCAGCAATGGCCGCCCCAAAAAAGCCTACGACTGGGACGAGCTCAAGCCCCTGTACAACGGTGGCAGCTTGGGTGTAACCGGCGTAAAGACGGCAGGCAACGAAACCTACGAGCCACCCTTTCGCGGCAGTATCGTCATCAGCCAGAACGCCGCTGTAAGCGCACACGAAGCGATCCTCACCCGACTGGTAAAAGTGCTACTGCTGCGCCCTGAAGCCACCCCAGCAAGCCGTGAGGCAGCGGCAGCGCTCGAGCAAATGCAAGTCGAGCAGCTGAGCCACTTCATGGTCAAGGTCATGACGAAAGAGCAGGCGCTAATGGAATGCTTCACCAAGGCATTCCGCGCGCATGAAATCGTGTTGCGCGGCGTTAAAGAGATCCGCGTCGAACGCATTATCAAAAACCACGCTCAGCTCATGGCCCTGATCGACTGCCTGGGCATGGTCTGCCCCCTCACCCAGCAACAGATCAACGATAGCCACGCCGAGTGCATCAGCATGGCCATCGAGCGCCAGTTTGCCATCAGCGCAGACCACCCCGGCGTTGCGCAGTTTTGGGATGTGTACGACTACCTCGAATCCGAGCGCGAAGACGGCATGGTCAACCACCACCGCGACGACGGCCTCATTGCCATTCACATCAACGAGTTTGTGCGCCTGGCCGCAGAACATCGCCAGGAGCTGCCCAGTGCCAGCGATCTGCGCAACTGGCTACCCGATAGCAGCAGCCGCAAGTACCTGGGCCAGCGTTCCGTAAACAGTCGAATCCGTGAGCGGCAGAACCAGCACCGCAGCGGGTTTGATAACCACAAACCCCTCACCGTTCGGTGTTGGGTGTTTCAAGCCTGACCGGCGCGGCAACGCCGGCCACCACACAAAGGAGAGCACCATGCAACCCAACCACCGCACTCAAAACCTAGCCAGCCTGGCCGGCAGCGCACTGCTGATGGCCCTGCTGATCACCCTCGGCTACTACGTGCCAGACGGCCTAATCGCCCTGGCCCACAAGTGATACACGCCCCAGCGCGGCAACGCTGGGGCAACTCAAAGGAGAGCACCATGCAAACAATCGCAAACCATTCAGAAGAGCTGGCCCAGCAGCGCACCGCCGAAAGCCTCTACAGAAAAATGCAGGTAATGCAGCACCAACGCGCAGCTGTGCAGGCATCCGGTCTGCCGGCACTGCGCCGCCTGGTCAACACCGCTCAGGGCAACAGCAGCCAGAGCGCCGTGGTCGGGCGCTTCCTACTGGGCCTGTACAACGCCCCCACGTTCCCGTTCACCCTCACCGAGCTGCGCGCACTCGACCAGGAGCTGCACAGCGACTGCATGGCAGTGCTAATGATGGATTGGTCACCAGAGCGCGAAGTGCACGAGATGATCGAGGGCGGACATTACATTTTTCAAAGCCTGGTTGCGCGCTGGGGGGATCGGTCATGAACCTGCACTTGATATCAGGCCCGGAAGGGTCCGGCAAAACTACGATGCTCCGCAACCTGATGCGTGAATCCACCGGCGAGGTCATGCAAAGCGATCCCGGCCGCTGCACGATGGCTGGACTGGCGAGGCTCGTGCGCATGAGTTTCACAGACCCGCAGGTCAAACTAGTGGTTTTCGACGGAGTGAATTCAGAGCAGTTGTTCGAGCTGACAAGACTGAGCAGGAGTCTGAACGGTCGCAAGGATCTAACCATAGCCGCCGCACTGGCCTGCTATGTACAGGCCCCGGACTACCAGTTCGAGAACCTGAAAATATCTCACCTGCCAGCTCGGCAACCCCAGCCAGTCTGAGCAAAAAAAAGCCCCGGCGAGCGGCAACTCACCAGGGCCAACCACAGAAAGGAGAGCACCATGCAAGCAACTCAACCCAACAGCGGTACCCCGCAGGCTACCACTGACAGCAATATCAAGCGATACCGCGTCAGCGAAGACTTTCGCGATTACTCGGTTATGTTCGAGGTCGACCACGGCGTTCTGACCCCGCAATTCGCCCAGCAGATAAACGAGTTCTGGACCGATCACGAAAACAGAGCAGACGAAGAGGAAGGCGACCACGTAAGGGCCGTCATCCGCATGGCCGGTCATCTGGTCATTGGCCTGATGCTCCAAAGCGGTTGGGATGTCGACTTCGCGATCGGCCAGCTAGACCAGGGCAAACACTGGTCCGAAAAATTCCGCGACGAAGAAGGCTGGGGCGCTGAGAACGGCAACCCATACGGTCGCTGCGGGATCCGCATAATCGCCGCTACGGTAGAACAAGCAGGGTTTGAATCGCTGAGTTTAGAGGAGGTGATCAATGAATAAGCCAGACAGCAATGATTTAGACCTATTCGTGACGCTTCCTGAATGGGCTATTGGCCATACCCACGGCGAATACGTTATGGGTGCGCATCTACCAACCCGCGATGGAAGGCGTTGTGGCAATGCCCACATCATCGCAGCTGAAAGAGCCAAATGGGATGAAGCCAAAACCGTCTACATCTGCCTGACTGATGCTGGCCGGGAGATGCGGTTAACTAAAAACGAACTGGAAGAAATGTTTCATCCAACAGAGTGGATATCCGATATCGACGAGGTAAAGCGGAAATTCGGGATGCAGGCCGACCTATCCAACATTGAAAAAGCAAGCCAGCAGCAAGACCCACTCGCACCGGGCCTACAATGGGCGACTAGACGCTGTGAGGCACTTTTGCAGCAGGGCTTCGACCGTGTACGCCCCGAGCTTCTTGTTAAGGATTTTAAAAATTGCTTGGAATCTGCCTCAAAGATATACACCTCGAATAGAGAGGTGCGAAGTGATGATTAATCAATTCGGCCTCACCATTTTCAGCCTACTCGCCATCTGGCTCACCCAAGAGAAGCGCATCGAGCGCCGGCGCTGGGCCAGCGTCTTTGGCCTGATCAGCCAGCCTTTCTGGTTCTGGGCTGCGATCAGCTCCCAGCAGTGGGGAATTCTCCTGTTGTCCCTGCTGTATACGGCCGTCTGGGCCAAGGGCTTTTACACGCATTGGATTGCAAAGCAGGAGGCCACCAATGCCTGATCAAATCCTATTCAAGCCTGGCAACCCAGACGACAAGCCCGTTAAACAGCAGCTGCTCGAAGCTGAGGCCCGTTCGTGGATCCGCCGAGGTTACCGCACGACAGAACGCCTCGAAGCGCTGAAAGCACTGCTCAGGGAGAAAAAACGGCCGGAATCTAATATCAGTACGCTGGTGGAAGAAATGCGCCGGCAATGGCTGCGACGCGGCGAGTGGCTCAGCTAAGAATCAAGGCGCTGTAATTCTCGGCCCCATAGGGGGCCGTTTTTATGCCAGCCAGTTATTCTGGCTACAACACATCAGCGTGGGGACGCACATGGCAGAGGGTGTAGAGGTACGCGGTAACCGCGTGCGCGTGTACTTTCGGTACCAGGGGGAGCTGTGCCGCGAGTCAATCAGCGGCGAAGCAACGCCGGCCAACATTGCCAACGCGCAGCGCCTGGTGGGCACCATCAACTATGAAATTCAGCAAGGCGTGTTCAACTATGCCCGCCACTTCCCAGATTCGCCCAGGGTACAAACCAGCACGCTGGGGCACTATCTGGATCTGCTGCTCGATATCAAGCGCAATGAAATGGCGGTTTCAGGCTATCGGGCCTACGCCAGTAAGGTGAAAAACCATATTCGCCCTCACTGGGCACACCGGCAGGCCGATAGCGTCGATAACATTGAGGTGATGGCGTGGGTGCAGCAGCTGCTGATGCCCAAGCTGCACAATAAAACCATCCGCGATATCGTCAACATCCTGCATCAGACCTATACCCTGTACCGAGCGCGCAACCGCTCGGCGCACGATCCAACACTCGGCATTGCGATTAAGCTGCCAGACACAGAAGACGTTGACCCCTTCGACCGGGACGAGATCACCAAGATTCTCACGCCGGATCTCGACCACCTGCAGGAACTCAACCTCGCCCAGTTCATGCTGTGGAGCGGCCCCCGCGTGTCTGAGGCCATATCGCTGGCATGGGAAGACGTGATCGATCTGGAAGCCGGCATCATTCGCTTTCGGCGCGGCCAGGTGCGCGGGCACTACAAGGTAACCAAAACCCGCCGTTCAAACCGCGAGCTCAAGCTGCTCAAACCAGCACATGACGCCCTGCTCGCCCAGGCCAAGCTGACAGCACACCTAACACCTATCGAAGTGGACGTAACAGATCGAGACAACCGCACGGTGCGCAAACAGCGCCTGCGGTTCGTATTCCACAAAACCAGCACGCGCGCCGCCTGGACCAGCTCTGATGTGCTGCTGAAAAACTGGTGGGTAGGCCGCCTGGCTGCTGTCGGCGTGCGGTACCGCAGCCCCAACAACTGCCGCCACACCTTCGCCAGCCAGATTTTAAGCACCGGCGTGGCGCCGGTTGAGTGGGTCGCTGAATACATGGGGCACACCAACACGGCAATGATTCACCGCCACTACGGCACCTGGATACCAAAGCGTGCACACAATCAGCTAGATATAATCGCCGAAGCCCTGAATTGCTGAACCCCAGAAACGACAAAAGCCGCCTAAAGAGGCGGCTTTTTAATGCCTGTTATTCCCGAAGTGTTCCCAACACGTTCCCTTTTCAGGGTACCGCGCTGGCTAGCACTAACAAAAACAACAACTTATATGGTGCGGACGGAGAGACTCGAACTCTCACACCTCGCGGCGCCAGAACCTAAATCTGGTGTGTCTACCAATTCCACCACGTCCGCATAAAGCTAATACGAAAACGCCAGGCCGGGAGCCTGGCATTTTCACAGAATAATGGGGTGGACGATGGGGATCGAACCCACGACAACAGGAGTCACAATCCTGTGCTCTACCAACTGAGCTACGCCCACCACTACTCACTGCAACACTAACACTCCAAACCTTCGCGCAATGGCGCACCCGGCAGGACTCGAACCTGCGACCATCCGCTTAGAAGGCGGATGCTCTATCCAACTGAGCTACGGGCACCTTTTGCACATGGTAGATGATGAAACATCATCGGCATGTCCGACTGATCTTTTGTGACGATCACTCGGTGGAGCCTGACCACCTTCCAAACCGGTATCGCTGTGTCTGTGAAGCGGGGCAAATAATACTTAGCGAGCCGCGCCACGTCAACGTTGGTTTGTAATTTTTTTAATCAGAAGAGCAGCTTATCGCTCCCGCGCGGCAAAACTTTCGAAGCTGGCGGCGAACAAACCCGCCGTTTTCTGCTTTTACGGACTCAGACCATGATCGCCCTTTTGCGTACAGGCCTGAGCGTGCGACAATGCCGCCAATTTATTCTGCGTCAGGAACCCCATGAACGCCCAGCTCATTGATGGCAAGCAGATTGCTGCCAACCTCCGTAAGGAGATCGCCGCGAAAGTTGCCGAACGCACTGAACGCGGCTTACGTTTGCCAGGATTGGCCGTAATTCTGGTCGGCAGCGACCCGGCATCTCAAGTCTACGTTTCGCATAAACGAAAAGACTGTGAAGAGGTTGGCTTTATCTCTCGCTCGCATGACCTGCCCGCAAGCACCCAACAGCAAGAATTGCTCACCCTGATCGATGATCTCAACGACGATCCGGAGATAGACGGCATTTTGGTGCAACTGCCCCTCCCTGCCCACCTCGATGCCTCGCAACTACTTGAACGCATCCGTCCCGACAAAGACGTTGACGGCTTTCACCCCTACAACATTGGACGCTTGGCACAACGCATGCCGTTGCTGCGCCCCTGTACGCCTATGGGTATCGTCAAGCTACTGAAAAGCACCGGTGTGGACCTGTACGGCCTGGATGCCACCGTCGTTGGCGCATCCAACATCGTCGGTCGCCCCATGGCCCTGGAGCTACTGCTGGCTGGTTGCACCACTACCATCACCCATCGCTTCACCAAGAGTCTGGAAGACCACGTGCGTCGCTCAGATTTGGTGGTGGTAGCGGCGGGTAAGCCTGGACTGGTTAAAGGTGAGTGGATCAAGCCCGGTGCCATCGTGGTTGATGTGGGTATCAACCGAATGGAAGACGGTCGCCTGGTGGGTGATGTGGAATTCGCTGCGGCCGCGGAACGCGCCAGCTGGATTACCCCCGTACCCGGTGGCGTGGGTCCGATGACGCGCGCCTGCCTGCTGGAGAATACCCTGCACGCCTGCGCCCATCTGCACGACTGACCCGGCTAGCAGTAAACAAAACGCCCGGCCATTGGCCGGGCGTTTTGTTTTGACACCGCTTTACAGACTACTGGTTTTGCCACCATCGACCGGCAAATTGATTCCGTTGATGTAGGCCGCCGCAGGCGAGGCTAGAAAGCCAACCGCGTTGGCAAACTCTGCCGGCTCGGCAAAACGCTGTACGGGAATACTCGCCGCCATGCCCTGAGTAATCTGCTCAATGGTCTTGCCACTGGCCTTAGCGCTATGCTTAATCAAGCTATCGAGGCGTGGTGTGCGCGTTAGCCCCGGCAATACGTTGTTTACAGTAATACCGTCTGCCGCCAGCTCGCCGGCCAACGTCTTGGCCCAATTACCCATTGCCGCACGCATGGTATTGGATACGCCCAGATTGGGTATCGCCTGCTTCACCGAGGTAGACAATACGTTGAGAATACGACCGTATTGCGCTTCACGCATGCCCGGCAACAAAAGCTGAAGTAACACTTGAGCGCTAACCATGTGCTGCATAAACGCCTCGGCATAGGCTTGAGGTTCAGCGGTATGCGCGGGGCCGGGTGCTGGACCGCCCGTGTTGTTGATCCAGATGTGCATGGCCCCGCCCTGCTCCAACTCGTAGCCAACCACTTCAGCCAACGTCTTGTGATCTTGCATATCCACGGCAAGAAAGCTGTGCTCCTGGCCATGCTCCGCCGGCAAACGTGAACACAATGTCTGCAGCTTGTCTGCCGAACGAGCCAGCAATACAACCTCTGCGCCCTGTTGTGCCAACTGGTAGGCACAGGCCTCGCCTAGCCCCTGACTGGCGCCACACACCAAGGCCCGCTTACCTGATAAATCCAGATTCATGACGAATTCCCTATCGAGTAGAGTAAAAAATTTAGAGTAGCATGCCACCGGGCCATCGCCAGACGCAGCCCGCAATGCAAGCGGTACTATTCAAAACACTGATAAGTAAAGGGCGAGCCGGCTCACAGCGACTGCAAAAAAAAGGCTACCCAGCCTAGACCGGGTAGCCCCTTGCTTCTTCCGGTACGACTCAGAACGCGTCGCCCGGCACGCGCACCCAGCCTTCCATCAGCACCCGTGCACTGCGGCTCATGACTGCCTTGGTGGCTTGCCATTGACCATCAACCAACGCGGCCTCAGCGCCAACGCGCAAAGTACCGGAGGGATGACCGAAGGTAGCAGCGGTGCGCTCGCCACCTCCAGCGGCCAAGTTGACCAGCGTGCCGGGGATGGCTGCCGCTGTACCGATCGCCACTGCCGCGGTGCCCATCATGGCGTGGTGTAATACGCCCATCGACAGCGCTCGCACCGACAGATCAATATCGCTTGCCGGTACTGCTTTACCGCTGGACGACGTGTAGCTTTTTGATGGCGCAACAAAAGCGACTTTAGGTGTGTGCTGACGGCCTGCGGCTTCAGATACATCCTTTATCAGCCCCATGCGCATAGCGCCATGGGCCCGAATCAGCTCGAAGCGCGCCAGCGCTGCTGCGTCACCGTTGATATCGCCCTGCAACTCGCTGCCGTTATAGCCAATGTCCGCTGCGTTGATAAATATAGTGGGAATACCGGAATTGATCATGGTCGCCTTAAGCGTACCCACACCCGGCACCTCCAGATCATCAACCAGATTACCGGTAGGGAACATGGAGCCTTCACCGTCGGCTGGGTCCATAAACTCAATCTGTACTTCAGCGGCCGGAAAGGTCACCCCATCCAATTCAAAATCGCCGGTTTCCTGCACTTCACCATTCGTCATGGGCACATGAGCAATGATGGTTTTGCTGATATTCGCTTGCCAGATACGCACGGTGCAGATGCCATTAGCGGGCACGCGCTCAGCCGAGACCAAACCACTGGTGATGGCAAAGGCCCCTACAGCGCCGGATAAGTTACCGCAGTTACCACTCCAGTCGACAAAGGCTTTATCGATAGCTACCTGACCAAAAAGGTAATCCACATCGTGATCAGCCTGGGTACTCTTGCCGACAATCACCGTTTTGCTGGTACTGGAGGTGGCGCCACCCATACCGTCGGTTTGCTTGCCGTAAGGGTCGGGACTACCGATCACGCGTAACAGCAATGCGTCGCGAGCTGGGCCCGCAACCTGTGCACGCTCGGGCAAGTCCTGCAAACTGAAGAACACACCTTTACTGGTACCACCGCGCATATAAGTGGCGGGTATTTTGATTTGAGGCACATAGGACATGATGACAAGATCCTCTCATGCACACCGCCCCAAGGCTGCAATACCTCGGGGCGGTGTGCAATGGGTAAAGTGGAACGGCGAATCAACCTGCCACAGTGGCTTCCAGGAAGTCCTGAGCAAAGCGCTGCAACACGCCACCGGCCTGATAGATGGCCGCTTCTTCAGCGGTATCCAAACGACAGACAACCGGCACATCCACCCGCTCACCATTCTTGCGGTGAATAACCAACGTCATGGTCGCGCCGGGCGACAAATCACCTTCCACGTCATAGGTTTCGGTGCCATCGATCTCCAGGGTTTGGCGTGTGGTGCCCGCCAAAAACTCCAGTGGCATCACTCCCATACCGACCAGGTTGGTACGGTGAATGCGCTCAAACCCTTCAGCGGCAATCGCCTCGACACCCGCCAGACGCACACCCTTGGCAGCCCAGTCACGTGAAGACCCTTGGCCATAGTCAGCACCAGCAATGATGATCAGCGGCTGCTTGCGCTCCATGTAGGTTTCAATGGCTTCCCACATACGCATCACCTTACCTTCCGGCTCAATACGCGTCAGCGAACCCTGCTTGACCTTGCCATCTACCACGGCCATTTCGTTGATCAGCTTGGGGTTGGCAAAGGTCGCGCGCTGCGCTGTGAGGTGGTCACCACGGTGGGTCGCGTAGGAGTTAAAGTCCTCCTCCGGCAAGCCCATTTTGTGCAGGTACTCACCTGCGGCGCTGTCTAGCATGATGGCGTTAGACGGCGACAGGTGATCGGTGGTGATGTTGTCTGGCAGCACTGCCAAGGGACGCATGCCCTTGAGTGAACGCTCACCCGCCAGGGCGCCCTCCCAATACGGTGGGCGACGGATATAGGTACTGTTCGGGCGCCAATCATACAGCGGCGGCGTCTTGGATTCGGTGTCATGCGTAATGTCGAACATCGGAATGTAGACTTGGCGGAACTGCTCCGGCTTAACGCTGGCTTTGACGATGGAGTCGATCTCTTCATCGCTCGGCCAGATGTCTTTCAAGGTGACTGGATTACCGTTTTGATCCAGGCCCAGCACATCCTTCTCGATATCGAAGCGAATGGTGCCAGCAATAGCGTAAGCCACCACTAACGGCGGCGAGGCCAGGAAGGCTTGCTTGGCGTAGGGGTGAATACGGCCATCAAAATTGCGGTTACCCGACAGCACAGCCGTCGCGTAAAGATCACGCTCGATCACTTCTTTCTGGATGACCGGGTCCAGCGCGCCGCTCATGCCGTTACACGTAGTGCAGGCAAAAGCCACTACGCCAAAACCTAGACTTTCCAGCTCGGGCAATAACTTAGCCTCTTCCAGATACATCTTCACGGTTTTCGAGCCCGGCGCCAGCGACGTTTTGACCCAAGGCTTGCGGGTTAAACCAAGACGATTGGCGTTACGCGCAATCAGACCCGCAGAAATCATATTTCGCGGGTTGCTAGTGTTGGTGCAGCTGGTAATGGCAGCGATAATCACCGCGCCGTCGGGCATCTTGCCTTCTTCGTTTTCAATCACACCACTGATGCCACGGGCAGCCAGTTCAGACGTGGGCAGCAGCGCATGCGGATTGGATGGACCGGCCATACTGCGGTGCACGCTGGACAGATCAAAGCGCAACACGCGCTCGTATTCGACCTCTGTCAGCTCATCGGCCCACAGACCAGTGTGCTTGGCGAAGTCTTCTACCAACTTGACCTGATCATCATCACGACCGGTCAACTTCAGGTAATCGATGGTCTGCCGGTCGATGTAGAACATCGCTGCCGTCGCGCCGTATTCAGGCGTCATATTCGAGATAGTTGCACGGTCACCGACGGTCAGCGCATTAGCGCCTTCACCGTAGAACTCCAGGTACGCACCCACCACCCGCTCGCGGCGCAAAAACTCGGTAATCGCCAGCACCATATCGGTACTGGTAATACCCGGCTGCAGCCGACCAGCCAGCTCTACGCCGACGATATCGGGCAAGCGCATATAAGATGCACGGCCGAGCATCACGCTTTCCGCTTCTAGCCCACCAACGCCCACGGAGATTACACCGAGCGCATCGACCATAGGCGTGTGGCTATCGGTACCTACACAGGTATCGGGGAAAGCCACGCCATCACGCACTTGCACGACCGGCGACATCTTTTCCAGGTTGATCTGGTGCATGATGCCGTTGCCTGGAGGAATCACGTCGACGTTCTCGAACGCAGTCTTGGTCCAGTTGATGAAGTGGAAGCGGTCGTCGTTGCGACGGTCTTCAATCGCACGATTCTGCTCGAAGGCGTTTTCCTCAAAACCGGCGTGCTCCACTGCCAACGAGTGATCAACAATCAGCTGAGTGGGCACCACCGGGTTGACCTTGGCCGGGTCACCGCCCTTCTCAGCGATGGCGTCACGCAGGCCGGCCAAATCAACCAATGCGGTCTGACCGAGAATGTCGTGGCAGACCACGCGCGCTGGATACCAGGGGAAGTCCAGATCGCGCTTGCGCTCGATCAGCTGCTTAAGCGAATCGGTCAGCATGATCGGACTGCAGCGACGTACCAACTGTTCGGCCAGAACGCGAGAGGTATAGGGCAGCGTGGCGTAGGCACCAGGCTGGATGGCTTCGATCGCCTCACGCGTATCGAAATAATCCAGCTGGGTACCGGGTAAGGATTTGCGATAGTCAGTGTTCATTACTTACGATCCTTGAGTGGTACAAAAACCACATCTTCAGGGCCGACGTAGTTGGCGCTCGGCCGAATGATCTTGCCGTCAATACGCTGTTCGATCACGTGGCTGGACCAGCCAGAGGTACGCGCGATGACGAATAGGGGCGTAAACATGGCGGTCGGTATGCCCATCATGTGGTAGCTGACGGCGCTGAACCAATCGAGGTTGGGGAACATCTTCTTGGCTTCCCACATGACGCTTTCCAGCCGCTCGGCGATGTCATACATCTTGGTGTTGTTCTGCGCTTCAGAGAGCTCGCGCGCGACGTCCTTGATCACCTTGTTACGCGGATCAGAAACGGTATAAACCGGGTGGCCAAAGCCAATAACTACTTCTTTCTTTTCAACGCGGGCACGGATATCAGCCTCAGCCTCGTCCGGGTTGTCGTAACGCTTTTGAATCTCAAAGGCGACTTCATTGGCGCCACCGTGCTTAGGGCCACGTAATGCGCCAATACCGCCAGCAATGCACGAATGCATATCAGAGCCCGTACCGGCAATGACGCGGCTGGTAAAGGTAGAGGCGTTAAACTCGTGCTCTGCGTAAAGATTCAAACTGGTATGCATGGCGCGCACCCAGGATTCACAGGGCTTTTTACCGTGCAGCAGATGCAGGAAATGACCGCCGATTGAATCGTCATCGGTTTCTACATCGATACGCTTGCCGTTGTGGCTGAAGTGATACCAGTACAGCAACATAGAGCCAAAAGACGCCATCAGTTTATCGGCAATGTCGCGCGCGCCCGGATGGTTGTGATCATCCTTCTCTGGCGACACACAACCCAACACAGACACACCGGTGCGCATCACATCCATCGGATGGGCAGACGGCGGCAGCTGTTCCAAAGCCGCCATGAGTGACGCGGGCAAGCCGCGCAGCGCCTGCAATTTGGCCTTATAACCCGCCAGCTCGGCTATAGTCGGCAGCTTGCCGTGCACCAGCAGGTGAGCAATTTCTTCAAACTCGCAGGTGTTGGCAACATCCAGGATATCGTAACCACGATAATGCAGGTCGTTGCCGCTGCGGCCTACGGTACACAGGGATGTATTACCGGCGGCAGTACCGCTCAGGGCCACGGATTTTTTTGGCTTGAAAGCCGGCGTTGGATTCTCGGGGGTAGAACTCATGGCGTTAGTCTCCTCACGGATCATTCTTGTAATGTGCAACAACCCCGCACGGACGGGGCTGGGCTAGATGATCAAGTCAATAAATAGTTACTTTTTACCGGCGGCGAATAGCGCGTCGAGCTTTTCCTCAAACGCGTGATAACCGATGCGGTCATAGAGCTCGGCGCGTGTCTGCATGCTGTCGACGACGTTCTGCTGATGCCCTTCGTTACGGATGCTGGTGTAAACATTTTCAGCAGCTTTGTTAGCAGCGCGGAAGGCTGACAATGGATACAGCTGGATAGCTACACCGACAGACGCCAGCTCATCGCGGGTAAACAACGGCGTCGCGCCAAACTCGGTGATGTTCGCCAGAATGGGAACGTTCAGCTCTTTAACAAAGCGCTCGTAGGTCGGTAGATCGTAGGCGGCTTCGGCGAAGATGCCGTCAGCACCCGCTTCAACATAGGCCTTGCAACGCTCGATGGCCGCGTCCACGCCTTCTGCCTGAATGGCATCAGTGCGCGCAATCAGGAAGAAGCTCGGATCGGTCTTGGCGTCCACAGCGGCCTTGATGCGATTGACCATTTCTTCAGTGGAGACAATCTCCTTGCCGGGGCGATGACCGCAGCGCTTGGCGCCTACCTGGTCTTCGATATGTGCCGCGCCGGCACCCGCCTTGATTAGGCTTTTAACGGTGCGCTCAATATTGAAGGCGCTGGGACCAAAGCCGGTATCAATGTCGACCAGCAACGGTAGATCGCATACGTCGGTAATACGCCGCACATCAATCAGCACGTCTTCCAGGGTATTGATGCCCAGATCCGGCAAGCCCAATGAACCGGCAGCCACACCACCACCTGACAGATAAATAGCCTTAAAGCCGGCACGCTTAGCCAGCAACGCGTGGTTGGCGTTGATAGCACCAATGACCTGCAGTGGACTCTCTGCAGCAATAGCATCACGGAAACGTTGACCTGGGGTTTTCGACATCAGACTTTCCCTCCTGAGGAAGTGGTAGCGCGCTGCTCTTGCATGCGGCGCTCGATATTGCGGCGAGATGCGCTGATATGACGACGCATCAGCATTTCCGCAAGTTCGCCATCACGATCAGCAATGGCTTGAATAAGATTGTGGTGTTCGGCAAAGGCCTGTTGTGGTCGCTTGGGCGTGGTAGAGAAGCGATAGCGATACATACGCACCAGGTGATACAGCTCGTCACACAGCATGTTGCTGAGCGTTCGGTTTTTGCTGCCCTGCACTATCAAGAAGTGAATATCCAGATCACCTTCCTGTTGATAGTAGGACTTATTTTCCTTCAGGCCACTGTGCTGCTCGTGCATGGCGAGCACATCGCGCAGGCCCTGAATCTCATCGTCCGTCATATTCTGCGCCGCTAAGCGGCAAGCCATGCCTTCCAACGCCTCGCGCACGTGATACAGCTCAATCAGCTCTTCATAGCTGAGCGACACAACCCTTACCCCGGCATGCGGGATGCGTACCACGAGGCGGCGACCTTCCAAACGACGAATAGCCTCACGCAGCGGGCCGCGGCCAATCCCAAAGGTAGTAGAAAGGTATTGCTCGCTGATGCGCGTGCCAGGGGCGATATCGCCCTTGACGATAGCCGTCTGAATCTGGCGGAAGGCTCCGTCAGATAGGGTTTTGGTAGGTTCTTCCAGTTCTATGGAGGTCAATTGTAGACAATCCTTGAGAAGGAATTGGAAATCCACTGAATTTTGCGCGCTAAAACCCGTAATTGTCAACAATGCACCCTGCAATTCTTGGGCTATGCTGCAGATAACCCCACTGATAATGGAACTTGAAGCGGAAGCGGCCGTCGGATTGTCGACAATTCACATCGACACCTTGATACCGATAGCTGAACAGAACCTGTAACCAGCCTCTACGAGGCAGCACAGGGTCATGCTAAGATGCCGCCAGCGTGCCGCGCCTCCTGCCAGATTTTCAGGGCAACGCCGACTTAAAACAGACGTTGAGAAAACTATGCATTCAATAAATCTGCACCTGAAAATCCTGATTGCCGTGCTCGTAAGCTTGGGTTTCCTCATTACCGGCTATCAAATTTACGTCCTGGATATCCCGGTAACCGAAGATGAAACCGACGACATCTGGAGCCTGGATGCCAAAGTCGAGTTCAGAGCAACGCCCGGCACGCCAATCAAGGCGCAGTTTTATATTCCACCGTTGAATCAGGAGTACGTTAGCCTCAACGAGAGCTTTATCTCCAACAACTACGGTGTGAGCGTTAACAGCCAGAACGGCAACCGCCGGGTAACCTGGTCGTCACGCCGTGCCAGTGGTAACCAAACCCTGTATTACCGCTTGGTACTGACCAAACGGTACAGCGAAGAACAAGCTGCTGCTGCCCCGCCACCGCCGCGTCAGCCGATCCCGCTGGAAGGCCCGGAGCAAATTGCTGCCGACGCCCTGATCAACCCTATTCGCCAGCACTCCGCTGATATCGAAACCTTTATCAGTGAGACCATCCGCCGCGTCAACGACATCACCGACGACAACGTCAAGCTGTTGCTCAATGGCGGCACCGGCGCGATGGACAAAGCTCGGGTCATTGATCTGCTGCTATCCAACGCCCGCATCCCGCTGGAAATGGTGCACACCATCCGCCTTGAGAACACTGAAGCCCAGTCGCCAGAGCTTTGGCTGCGCAGCTACAACGGCGAGCGCTGGATGTACTTCCACCCGGAAACCGGGCAGCAAGGTATGCCTGACAATCGGTTAGTCTGGTGGACCGGTCCGGAGCCGCTGCTATCGATGGAAGGCGGCCGCCAGAGCAACGTGGCACTGACCGTTACCAACAGCGAAATGAACGCCCTTCGCCTGGCCAAGCTGACCACCGAGAACCGTGCTTCTGCACTGCTCGAATACTCCCTGTACGGCCTGCCGTTGCAAGCGCAGCGCGTGTATCAGGTGATGATCATGATCCCGATCGGCGTATTGGTCATTCTGGTACTGCGTAACCTGATCGGGGTACAGACACTCGGGACCTTTACCCCGGTGCTGATTGCCTTGGCCTTCCGCGAGACGGATATCGTCTGGGGCATCGCGCTGTTCACCATCATCATCGCGCTGGGCCTGTCGTTACGTTCCTACCTTGAACACTTGAAGTTGCAGATGCTGCCACGTCTATCGGTCGTATTGACCTTCGTGGTGCTGCTGATTGCCGTTATTAGTCTGATCAGTCACAAGCTGGGCATGGAACGCGCACTGGCCGTGTCTCTGTTCCCGATGGTGATTCTGACCATGACCATCGAACGTCTCTCGATCACTTGGGAAGAGCGCGGTGCGGGTCACTCACTCAAAGCTGCCGTGGGCACTATGATTGCTGCCACGCTGGCGCACCTGTTGATGACCATTCCGGAGCTGACCTATTTTGTGTTCACCTTCCCGGCCGTGTTGTTAATTCTGGTTGCCTTCATGCTGGCCATGGGTCGCTACCGCGGCTACCGCCTGACCGAGCTGGTGCGTTTCAAAGCACTCAGCAAACAGGCCTGAGGAGAGCATCATGTTTTTCTGGAAAACCTGGAAGGCATTGCAGGCGCAAGGTGTCATGGGCATCAACCGCCGCAACGCCGACTATGTACTCAAGTACAACAAGCGCCATTTATATCCCGTGGTTGATGACAAGATCCTGACCAAGGAACGCGCCATTGCCGCTGGCATCAACGTGCCCGAGATGTACGGCATCATCGACACGGAAAAAGACATCGACAAGTTTGACTCTATTGTCGCGCCCTACTCCGACTTCGTGGTTAAGCCAGCGCAAGGCGCTGGTGGCGATGGTATTTTGGTCATTGCCGATCGCTACGAAGGTCGCTACCGGACCGTCTCAGGCAAGATCATCAGCCACGAAGAGATCGAGCATCACATCTCCAGTATTCTCTCGGGCCTCTACTCGCTTGGCGGTCACCGCGACCGCGTGCTGATCGAATACCGGGTTACCCCGGACGAGATCTTCAAAAGCATCAGTTACGAAGGCGTGCCGGATATTCGCATCATCTGCCTGATGGGCTATCCGGTGATGGGCATGCTACGCCTGCCTACCCGGCAATCCGGCGGCAAAGCCAACCTGCACCAGGGCGCTATTGGCGTGGGCGTGGATCTGGCCACAGGGCTGACCCTCAAAGGCACCTGGCTGAACAACATCATCAATAAGCACCCCGACACCACTAACCCGGTTGAAGGCGTACAGCTGCCAGACTGGAACGGCTTCATGACCTTGGCCGCGTCCTGCTACGAGCTGTCGGGTCTTGGTTATATTGGTGTAGACCTTGTACTGGATCAGGATAAGGGCCCGCTGATTCTTGAGCTCAACGCTCGCCCAGGCCTTAACATCCAGATCGCCAACGACACCGGCCTCACTGCGCGCTGTCACCTGGTCGAGCACCATTTGGCAGCACTGAAGAAAGCCGGAAAAACAGAAACGGTTGACGAACGTGTGGCGTTCTCGCAGTTGCATTTTGGCGCGCAACTCAATGCTGAGCCGAGCGACACCCAGCCTAGCCCAGAACCTGCATGAACCCAGGCATTGCCGTCCATGCCTGAATACCACCTCAGTGAGCTTGCCTACCAGGCTGATCCGTTACCTCGACTGATCAGCCTGCGGGGTCTTGGCTCGCCGGTTCTGCTCGACTCCGCCGACAATCGCTCACAGTTGGGCCGCTATAGCATTCTTAGCGCAGCGCCTGTTGAGCAGATTGAATCCACTGGCAATCTGGATGAAGCTTTTTCCAAGCTACGTGACGCTTTACGTACCCTTGGCCCCGCCCGCTGGCCCAACGCACAACAGCTACCTTTCGGCGCAGGTGCACTGGGTTATCTGAGCTATGACCTCGCCCGCGAGCTGGAAGACCTGCCCACGACTGCCAAAGCGGATATCCAACTGCCCAACCTGAGTCTTGGCATCCACCTCTGGAGCCTGGTAACCGACCACCTACTACAACGTTGCTGGCTGGTATGTCACCCAGCGCTACCAGCAGCGCAGCGTATTGAATTACTAGAGCACCTGAAGAGCGCTCAACCATCGCTGCAACCCTTTCAGCTACAAGCGCCCTTCCATGCGGAGCAAAGCAAAACCGATTACAGCCACGCCTTCGACCGCATCCAGCGGTACATCCACGCCGGCGACTGTTACCAGATCAACCTGGCACAACGTTTCAGCACGCGCTTTAAGGGCGATCCTCTGGACGCCTATCGGCAACTGCGGCAAGCCAGCCCCACGCCGTTTTCTGCCTATCTGGAAACTCCGCACGGAGCGCTACTCAGCCTGTCTCCCGAGCGCTTCTTGCAATTACGTGACCGTCAGATTGAAGCGCGCCCAATCAAGGGCACCCGCGCTCGTGGAAACACCCCGGAAGAGGACCAGGTGCTAGCCGCCGAGCTGCAGCATTGCGCTAAGGACCGTGCCGAGAATCTGATGATTGTCGATCTGCTACGCAACGATTTAGGACGTAGCTGTGTTCCGGGCAGCATTCGCGTACCTGAGCTGTTCGGCCTGGAAAGCTATCCCAACGTGCACCACCTGGTCAGCAGCGTTACCGGCACTCTCAGACCCGATCAAGATGCCATAGACCTGCTGCGAAACACCTTTCCCGGCGGCTCGATTACCGGCGCACCGAAGATACGCGCCATGCAGATCATCGAAGAACTCGAACCAGTAAGACGCAGCCTCTACTGCGGCGGCGTGGGATACATAGGCTGCGAAGGCCAGATGGACTTTAATATCGCCATCCGCAGCCTGATCTGCACCAACCAGCAGATTTACTGCTGGGGCGGCGGCGGCATAGTTGCCGATTCCAACGTGGATGCCGAGTACCAGGAAACCCTGACCAAAATCAGCAATTTGCTCAGCGCCCTACCCGTCAAGCCTGCCTGACTGCCCCAAAAAATCCTGCACTACCTCCTTCCGTGTCGACACGTCTAAAGCGGTCTACACCGTTCCTGGCCATATCTAAGATGAAGCATTTCACGCCATTGGATTTGCCCAGGCGTAGAGTGGGTCTTCAGTGCACGCGAAATGCTTCATTCCTACGTCTGGCTCAACTCAACCCGCATGCACGTTTATACCCATCTGGATAAGAAGTGGCGGTAAGCCGCAGAGGAATACACCAGCGAAGCCGACCTGCATGGCTCGGGCATGCTGCAGCACGATCATGCTATTGGCACGGTGCTGAAGTTCCTCACGGATTCCAACCTGGAAGACAACACCATCTTTTGTATTCAACCGACAACGGCCCAGAGCACCCAACCTGGCTACACGGCGCTACCAGCCCCATCCGTGGCGAGAAGATGACCACCTACGAAGGTGGCGTGCGGGTTATCTCAATGCTGAAATGACCAGGTGAGATCGAGCCCGGTCAGATACTCAAGGGCATTCCGGATCACCAGAACATGTTTACCTCACTGACCGCGTCAGCCGGCATTGAAGATGTCGCAGAAAAGGTCCGCAAAGAAAATAACAACATTGACGGCGTCAACAGCAACGATCGCTGGCCTGGCAAACCAGATCACTCAGAGCGCAACTTTGAGCTGTACTACTTTGAAGGCCAGTTGACCGCCGTGCGTATGGGGCTTGGAAATGGCGCTTCGCACTCCAAGAGGATTACTACGACAACATGACCGGTCGTAACTTCCCCAAAGTCTTTAACCTGCGCATGGATCCTTTCGAGAGCTACGACACCCCCGATTCCTACGGGCACCTGGCACAGAAAGTCTCATGGCAAATGGCTCCGATGAACGAGCTGATCGACGCGCACCTGAAAACATTGGCCGATTATCCGCCGGTACAACCCAACAAGAGCTTTAACATGGCCGAAATCGTTCCGGACTTCTTGAGCAAAGGACAACAATAAACTCTCTTCTCAATTCAAGAACGCAAAAAGCCCGGCAGTCGCCGGGCTTTTTTATCAGCAACGATAACTTAGGCTGATGCGGTTGATGCCGCGGCAGCCTCTTCAAGCTCTGCCTGCTCAGCGCCCAGAGCCATCCCTGCTTCCATCGCTCTGGCATCAGCAACAAAATAACGTGACGCCACCAACAAAGCCGCCATCGCCAGCAGCAGTGCCACTGGAATCAACAACATGGCATCGTGCAGCCCCTGCGCCTTAAAGACTTCACTCATCTCCGCAGCGCCAGCCGCGAGTTGTGCAGACTCGGCGAAATGATCAGACAGCAGCCCCACGACCATTGGCCCCATGCCACCGCCAAACAAGTACAGGCAGGCAAAAAACACGGCAACGGCGGTCGCTCGCAAACGCGGCTCAATAACGTCCTGAATAGCTGTGTAAACACTGGTGAAATAGTTATACGAGAACAACCAACCAAACGCGAATATACCAATAAATACGCCAATCTCAATTTCGCCAGCCAGCAACGCATAGCCAGTTGCCAACGCGGCAACTAGCATACTCAACGCGCCAAACATCAAGCGCCCTGTGGCCCAGCGCTGGTGCACTTTGTCGGCAATCCAGCCGCCGGTCGTTAGACCAATCAGCCCGGTAATACCAACGATGACCCCGGTTGATACCGCAGCCTCCTGCAAAGGCAGATGAAAATAGCGTTGCAGCATTGGCACCATAAAGGAGTTACAGGCATAAGACGCAAAGTTATAAGCCAGCCCGGCCAACGTCAGCCACCAAAACGTCCGTACCGCGAATATCTTACGTATCGGGTTACTGACCGGAGCACGACTGATTTTTACCGTCTCTGCCGCACCGCGCTCTGGTTCCTTGATGAAGAACACGAAAATCGCCAAGACCAGCCCCGGTACCGCAGCAATAAAAAACGGCGCACGCCAGCTGTCGAACGCTTCAACCATGGCCCCTACCGTAAAGAATGCCAAAAGCAAGCCCAACGGCAAGCCCAGCATAAAGATGCCCATCGCCCGCGCACGTTTGTGTGCCGGAAACAAGTCGCCGATCAGCGAGTTGGCTGCTGGCGCATAGCTGGCCTCACCCACACCCACACCCATGCGAATCGCCAGGAAGCTCCAGAAGTTCCAGGCCGCTCCCGTCAACGCAGTAAAGCCGCTCCATGCCGCCAAGCCCCAACCCATGATCTTGCGTCGCGACCCTACATCAGCCATCCGGCCTAGCTGGATACCGGCCAGCGCGTAGATCACGGTAAATGCAGTACCGCCCAAACCCAGCTGAAAATCGCTGAGATCCCATTCCCGCCGAAGCGGCTCGATGATAATGGCCGGAATGGTTCGGTCGAAGAAATTGAACATGTTGGCGAGGAAAAGCAGGAAGAGAACCCGCCAAGCGTTCTTGGCTTGTTGAGACTGCTGCATGAAAGCTACCTTTATTTTTTATTATCCTGAAAAGCGCTGCCAGCTGTCTGTATAAACAAGCTCTACAACAAGACTTTGCTGAGCAACATCAGTCGGGCATGGATAGGGCCTGTCTCGCAGTCTGAACTAATACTAGGTACCTCGGAAGCATTCGACAGCATCATGATCAATACGCCATTAGCCCGGTGAATAACAGTTCAGAGCTTAAGCAGAGACGACGCAGTCACCGCGCCTCCCACACCACTTCGACCGAACAACAAGCGTCTATTGCGCAATTCATAACCTTGGCTAACCTAGGTAATGCGTGCACCGTTTTTAAGCTTGGGGCACGCTCCAACATTGAGAAAAGGAAATCTACGCGATGATCTATAAACGCCGCCTCGACCGCGCAGCCACGCTGGCAATTACCTTCGCCAGCCTTTCCGCCAGCTTTTCCGCCTGTGCAGAGAAAAGCAACGCAGATTTGGCGAAATCTCTATCCAACCCGGTTGCAGCTCTGATCAGTGTGCCTTTTCAATACAATTATGATCAGAACATCGGACCCGATGATGACGGCCACCGCTCCACCCTGAATATTCAGCCAGTAATTCCTATCTCGATAAGCGAAGATTGGAACATGATTTCCCGCACCATTCTGCCGATTATTGGCCAGAGCGACGTATTTCCAGGGGCGGGCAGCCAGACAGGTACCGGTGACACAGTTCAAAGCGTGTTTTTTTCGCCCAAAGAACCCACTGCTAGCGGCTGGATATGGGGCCTTGGTCCGGTATTTCTGTTACCTACTGGCTCAGAGGACGAGCTGACTGCAGACAAATGGGGCGCAGGGCCAACAGGTGTAATGCTAAGGCAACATGGCCCTTGGACTTACGGCGGACTGTTTAACCATATCGTCGATTTTGCCGGTGACGATGACCGCAGCGACATCAGCAGCACCTTTATCCAACCGTTCATGTCATACACTACCCCTTCCGCCGTAACCTACACGCTTAACTCCGAAAGCACGTTCGACTGGGAGAATGACGACAGTGCAGTCCCGATCAACGCCATCATCAGCAAGGTTATACCCATTGGCGGGCAGCTTTTCAGCGTCGGTGGCGGCTTTCGCTATTGGGCAGAAAGCATGGACAACGGCCCGGAAGGTTTGGGCGTCCGTCTGCAGCTCACTGCGTTGTTCCCAAAATAATATTGTGCGATTGATCTGGCAGATAATCTGCTGATGGAAAGCGGTAAAAAAAGGATGGCCGTGAGGCCATCCTTTTTTCATCTTGCTCTGGCATACGATCCAGCGTCACGGAGTAACGATATTGAACCAGAAGTTATAGTCATCCAGCATGCCCAGGAATCCATCAAATACAGCTTGGTCGCCTGTCACTTTGATATCACCGGCCTTGATAGCATCATCAAAGGTGGTTTCACCTAGCTGAATGCTGTTCATGGTCTTGGTGGTCAAGTTGATACCTACATCTGAAGTTTCGGCCTGATGAGCGGTGTAGTTCAGTACCGCGTTCTCGACCGTCAGAGTGTAGTGCTTGTCCAGATCAGTCAGGTCAATGTTCATCGAGAACACCTTGCCTGCCGCTTTCTCAGCATTCAGACGCACCGACATGTAGTCAAACAGCATTTCCGGTGTCATCGCACGGATAGTGTCTGGCGTTGCTGTTTGAGTACCACCGGCATCAGGCACACCGTTGCGGAGCTCGTAAGCACCTTGTAAATAGACTGAACGCCATGGACCGGATTCTGCCTGATAACCCAACTGCTCGTAGGCATCAGCCAACAGCTCTTTAGCATCAGTACTGCCGGGGTTAGCAAATACTGCATGCTTCATCACTTCAGCTACCCAGCGGTATTCGCCCTTGTCGAACGATTGCTTAGCTTTGGTCAGTACCGCAGCTTCACCACCCATGAACTCCATGTACTTCTTTGCGACCATCTCTGGTGGCAGGTTGTTCAGGTCAGATGGGTTACCGTCGTACCAGCCCATGTAGCGTTGATACACCGCCCGGCTGTTGTGGCGCAAAGTACCGTAATAGCCACGTGTCGCCCAGTTCAGCTCAAGCTCTGGCGGCAAGGTGATCATTTCAGAGATTTCTTCGCCGTTGTAGCCCTGGTTCATCAAGCGAACCGATTGGTCGTGGGTAAACTTGTAAATATCGCGCTGTTTCTTGAAGTAAGGAATGATCCGATCGTTATCCCACAGAGGCCAATGGTGAGACTGGAACTTGACCTCAACCTTGTCGCCATAAAGCTCAATGGTTTCATTCAAGAAGCTCGACCACATCAGCGCGTCACGCACCTGAGCTCCACGCAGGGTCAGAATGTTGTGCATGGTGTTGGTGGTATTTTCGGCCATCCACAGGGCGTTCCATTTCGGGAACCAGGTGTTCATTTCTGCCGGAGCCTCAGTGCCCGGCGTCATTTGAAACTCCATTTCCACGCCGTCGATGGTGACCACTTCTCCGGTTTTCTTGATTTCCTTGCTTGGAATCAGCAGTCCGGCATTACCAGTGGAAGTCGTCATGCCCAAGCCGCCACTGAGACCGCCTTTGGCATCACGCGGTAGTAAAGCACCATACATATAAACCGCACGGCGCCCCATGGCGTTACCAGCAATCACGTTTTCCGATACGGCATGTTCAGTAAAGTGTTCGGGAGACAGAACCTGAACCTTGCCGGACTCCACGTCCTGCGTGGTGGCCAAACCCGTCGCGCCACCGTAGTGGTCAATATGGCTGTGGCTATAGATGATGGCTTTTACCGGGCGCTCACCCAGCTCCTTGGTCACCAGATCAAGCGCGGCTTTCGCTGTTTCAGGGGAGATCAATGGATCAAACACAATCCAGCCGGTATCGCCTTGGATAAAAGTAATGTTCGATAGATCGTAGCCACGCACCTGATAAATATTGTCCGCCACCTTGAACAGGCCATATTGCATCAGTAGCTGAGCGTTACGCCAAAGGCTTGGGTTAACTGTGTCAGGCGCAGGTTTATCAATGGCGATGAACTTCTTGTAGCTCTCCAGATCCCAAACCGGCGCGTCATTTTCACCGGTAATGGTCAGCGTGTCAGGCTTAGCAATGAAGCCGCGCTGAGCGTCGTCAAAATCCTGCTTATCACTGAATGGCAATAGCTCGAGTACCGCTTTGTTGGCATCAACGGTGTACTTGGTTGCCGGTTTCGACTCGGTTGCAGCATTGGCAGAAATAGCTAACGCCATTCCTGCAAAAAGTAGCGTGGCAGTGCGACAGCTCATATTCATTTCCCTGTATAACAAACTCAAAAATCCCCGATAATTCTGGATTATGTAAAGCATTCCTGATGATCACTTTTGCTGATCCAGATAGCTGGAAAGCTCTCATCGTTTGGATCTCCAGATACGTCTATTACGCAAACCTAAGATCAACTTACATGCCGAGCAATGAGCATAGAGAATAAATGCTCAAACATGACAATTTTAAAACTAGCCGTTAATAATAAATGCGCAACTCGGAATGAGGATAAATCTCGGGTCGATTGTTGCTTTACAGAACAAATATGTTTCAGAAGAAGACAAAACCGGGAGCTTGAGTAATCTACGGCAAACCCGAAACCCAGTAATCACTGTTGCTACTCCGACAGGCGTTGGCTACCGGCTTACTCAACAGACGGGCTTTCCTGATAAACTATTACCTCTCTACGCCGTGAAGCTATTCGAACCACCGTTTTCCTTCAGTACGTAATCGCTCCCACAGCAGTGCTACATCTTCCCGGTCGCCGCTACTTTGTAGCAACGACCGTTAGAAAACAGCTTAAAACGGCAGTAAATAGGCACTAAACAGGCAGTCACTAATGCACCAAAACCAGCACTCAAGCCCAGCAACCACGCGCCCTGAGCCCAACCGAGCCTTTTCCATTGCGCCGATGATGGACTGGACTGACCGCCACTACCGCTATTTTGCCCGCCTGATTACCCGTCACGCCTTGCTGTATACCGAGATGGTGACGACAGGCGCAGTGATTCATGGCGATCGCACGCGCTTCCTCGGCTTTAATCCTGAGGAGCACCCCCTTGCACTACAGTTGGGTGGCAGCAATGCCGCCGAGCTAGCGCAATGTGCGGCTTTGGCCGAGCAGGCTAGTTTTGCCGAGGTCAATTTGAATGTCGGTTGCCCAAGTGACCGGGTTCAGAACAATATGATAGGTGCCTGTCTGATGGGCCATCCACAAGTGGTAGCCGATGGCGTTAAAGCCATGCGCGACGCTTGTACGATTCCAGTAACAGTCAAACACCGCATTGGGATTAACGGTCGCGATAGCTATGCAGAGCTGTGCGATTTTGTTGGCCAGGTACACGAAGCCGGCTGCACTACTTTTGCTGTGCATGCGCGTATTGCCATCCTTGAGGGGCTATCGCCAAAGGAAAACCGCGACATACCCCCGCTAAAATATGACGTAGTTCACCAATTGAAAAAGGATTTCCCCCAGCTGGAAATCCTGCTTAACGGCGGCCTAACCGATCTAAATGTTATGCAGCAACACCTAGCGGAGCTGGATGGCGTGATGGTCGGTCGCGAGGCCTACCACAACCCCTACATGATGGCCGAAGTGGATCAGCGCTTTTTCGGCGATGATACGCCTCCCCTCTCGCGCCTGGAGGTAATGGCGCAGATGCGTCCTTACATAGCCCGGCATATCGAGCAAGGCGGCGTGATGAACCACGTTACCCGACACATCCTCGGCCTGTTTCAGGGGCTGCCGGGCGCTCGGCATTTCCGCCGCCAGTTGAGCAGTGCTATTCATCAAACAGACCAGCCACTGGCACTCTATGATCAGCTGTTGGAAGATATGACACAGCGTCTGCAACCGCGCGATTGCGAGCCTCAACCCGCTTGAGGTAAGGTCTAGGCAACCTGTTGAAGCATACGGAATGCCATGAGTTCAAAACTGGAAAGTCTTAAGCAACACACCTTAATTGTCGCCGATACCGGCGACATCGACGCCATCCGCACCCTGCAGCCGGTCGATGCGACCACCAACCCATCGCTGTTATTGAAAGCGGCCGAGCAAGAAAGCTACAGCCCTCTGCTCAACCGCGTGATAACCGAGGCCGCGCGCAGCGCTGACCCCGTAGCCGAAGCCTGCGACCGCTTTGCTGTGGCGGTAGGTAGCGACATCATTAAGCTGATCCCGGGCCGCATTTCTACCGAAGTGGACGCACGCCTTTCGTTTGACCGCCCCGCCACCCTGAAAAAAGCATTCGAGCTGGTTGAGCGCTATGAAAGTGTCGGCGTTACCCGCGATAGGGTGCTGATCAAAATCGCCTCCACCTGGGAGGGTATTCAAGCGGCTGCAGAACTGGAGCGCGCAGGCATTCAATGTAACCTCACGTTGCTGTTTTCTTTTGCTCAGGCCAAAGCCTGCGCAGATGCGGGCGTATTTCTGATTTCGCCTTTTGTCGGTCGCATTTACGATTGGTATAAAAAACAGGAAGGCCGTGATTTCAGCGGATTGGATGATCCAGGCGTGCAATCGGTAGCGCGAATTTACCGCTACTATAAACAGCATCTGTACAACACAGTCGTGATGGGGGCGAGCTTTCGCAACATAGGCCAGATCGAGGCACTTACCGGCTGCGACCGCCTGACAATCAGCCCCGCGCTGCTGCAAAGCCTGAAGGAAGAAGATGGCGTACTAGCCCCTTCCCCACTGCTGCACGCAGGACAAATTGACGACCGAGACGTACTAAACGAAGAGCGCTTCCGCTGGCAACACAATGAAGACGCGATGGCCACAGAGAAGCTCGCGGAAGGTATACGCGCCTTTGCGGCCGATCAGGTCAAATTGGAAAAATTGATTGCTGCGCGAATCAAATCAGGCGTCTGATTCCAAAGCACTGACGAGGTCACGGAAGGCCTCGCGGTTGCTGTCGTTGAGTTGCATCAAAATATGATGCGCCTCCAGCACCTTCCTCTTAACCTTCTCTTCAGACAACATCTGCCCTGGCAGGTCCTTCAGTTCGGCACAGGTGGGCGTGGTTTCCGAGACGATGTTGAACACTTGGTCAAAACCCATGCTTTGCAGCAATCGGTTCATGTCGTCATGGTTGGAAACCAGCGTAGGCAGAAAGCCCACCTTCTGCTTGGACAGAATCGAGAGCTTAGCCAGCAGACCAAGGGAGGTGCTGTCTATCCCTTCGGTTTCAGTCAAATCGATAACGATCGACTCAAAGCTCAGCACGCTGAAGATTTTTTCGATATAGGCATCCAGTGCCGCACAGAGCGTCAGCCTGACGTCACCAATGAACTTGAGTACAAAGGTGCCCTGCGATTCCGCAAACTGGATCTTGCCAGTAGTCATCATTCTGCGTTCCTGCCTAACACCAAAACGGAAATATCATCGGGCATGGTCTTGTTGGGATCTAACCCAAAACCTGCCAGTAACCCGCGTAATGCGCCGCCAGATTCAGCAAACAGCTGGGGCAAGCGCGCTTCTTTCTCTTTCAGAGTAGTCCCTTCAAGGCAATCAAGCACCCCATCGGAGCAAAGTGCCAGACTAAACTGCGCAGGCAGATCAATTACCTCGTTGTGATACTCGGCGTCCTCAAACAAACCAACAGGCCGCCCTTTACCCAGCAAATACCGTGCTTCGCCATCCGCATAAATCATCGGCAACGGCAAATGCCCACCAATGCTGTAGGTCAGCGTCTGCTTGTGTTCGTCAATTACGCCACCCAACATGGTTACATGTTTGCCCAGCTTGCAGGCAATCAGGCTACGGTTGATATGACTCAACACATCGGACGGCTTGAACTCGATACGCCCGGCATTTTCAGCCTTGCGCTGTTCGTACATCAAGCGCGTCGTCATGAACTTGAGCAATACCGTAACGAAAGCAGACGAAGAGCCATGCCCGGAAACGTCCGCCAGATAGAAAGCCAGTTGGCTATCGGACACCCGAAAATAATCGACAAAATCGCCGGACAGATACAAAGAAGGAATTAAGCGGTGCTCGAAAGTGTACTCTCCGCTGACCCAAGGCGATGCGGGCAGCATATTGAGCTGCACCTGGTGACCGGCGGCTTGGTCGTCGCGTAATTCTTTAAGGTGGTTTTCCAGATCGCGGTTGGCGCGCTCCAGACGTTCACGAATACGCTGGTTTTCAATACGCAGGCGAGACCGGTCGAGCGAGCGACGTACCGCGTGCTCAAGCAAAACCAAGTCATCCAAGGGTTTGATTAGATAATCACTGGCGCCAAGGCGAAGGGCTTCTACCACGTCGCTCATCAAGCCACTGTCGGAGACGACAATGACCGGGATATCAGGGGCGCTGTCGGTAATTTCACGTACCAACTCAAAACCACGGCCGTGTCCCAGGTGAAGGTCACAGAGCACCAAGCCCGGACGCTGCGCAGTGAACACGGCGAGACCTTCGCTGGCGTCACTGGCCTGCAAGACATCGTATCCGCCATGTTCCAAATGCGCTGAAATGCGTTGCCGAACGTGATCATCGTCGTCAATCACCAGCAGTGTCGTGCCTGGAAGCTGCATAGAGTCCCTACGTCAATGTCATGGAGCGCGGCTGGAGCCATGACCACAGGGTGGAGTGCCAGATCAGGAAAAACCTGATGTTTTCAAGGGGCAAACAGTACTCCCATCCGCAGCGGCAAGCAACCGTTACCCATAGCACCCGTGGCGCTTGTCTCTCAGCACAGGTCGAACTAGGATATTGCAATAAGAACAGTCGGTATTCTGTTGCGTCTCAGCCGGAGTAAAGCATGTCATTTCATGACCAGCAGTACAGCGAAAAACGCGACTTTATGCGTATGAAGATGGAGACCACAGCCACCCTGCGGGTCTTATCCGATGACCAGACCCATGGCGTGCAATGTCAGGATCTGTCTAATCAAGGGGCTCAGGTGGTATGTGCGCAGCGCATCATTGAAGGGACCTTGGTCGAGCTCGCCATCCCTTCCCCTACAGAGGGCATGCAAGGCTTACAAGCCAGAGGTCAGGTAGTGCGTTGTGAGGCAGGTGAGGATGGCGGTAGCGTCATCGGGATTCAGTTCGACACTCTCGATTGAGAATGTCGAACCTGTACTAACAGCAAACTACGCGCGTTGCTCGCCCGAGCTCAGAACTCGTCTTGGACGTTACCGTCCTTGACCTTGTATTCGCGATTTTGCAGAAAGGCATTACGCACGAAGGTGTAACGATCGCCGCGTATCAGCTTTTCACGCTCCAGCAGCCCAGCACGGGTATCAACCAGGTCCAGGGCAAACCAAGAGTTACGCACACGTACATCACTGATATAACCGGTGTAAGTGTAATTAAAGAAGTTCTCTGGAAACTTGGAGCCGAAATCACGCGCCGTGCTTGGCCCGAAGAAAGGCATCACAAAGTAGGGACCGCTCCCTACTCCCCAAGCACCCAGCGTTTGCCCCAGATCTTCATCGCTGCGCTGCAAGCCCATGCGAGTCGCAACATCAACCACACCCAGACCACCCAACAGGCTGTTGAATAGAAAGCGTGACATATCAACACCCGCATCGCGGAATTTCAGCTGCAAGGTATTGTTGACGAAGTTCATCGGCTCGCCGAGGTTATCGAAAAAGTTGCCCACTCCGTCGCTAACAAATTCCGGCGTTGCCCAGTCATAGACCTTGGCAACCGGCTTGAGCGTGTAACGGTCAAGCGTGTCGTTAAAACCAAAGGTGAAGCGGTTCAGTTTTTCCCACGGATCAGGATTCGCGTATCCAGAGTCATAATCTTCATAGGAATCATCGGCAAAAACAGGTGTAATACAGGCTAGCGTCGAAAAAGACAGCAACACCGCACCAGCACCTGTATTTAAAAATCTCATCAGCAACGTCTCCGTTTTCATCTCTGAATAACCGACAGCGTACTGATGCCGCCAGCCGGGCGTGCCAGTGTAATGCAAATTACTCGTATAGATCAGCGATTTTACTATGACCGAAAACAACAAGCCTGTGCTCTACAGCTGCGAACTGCCCGTCCGCTATGGCGATATGGACAGCAACCAGCACGTCAATAACACCCGCTATTACCAGTATCTGGAAGAGGCACGCATCATGTGGCTCGATGGCCTGGGCGCGCATCGTCGCGAGATCGGCCAGGGCTTAGTGCTCCTGACCTGTAACCATCACTTTCTTCGCCCCGTGGTACATCCCGCTACTGTAGTCGTCGAGCTGTATGCCGGTGATGTGGGTCGTTCCAGCCTGACACTCGACCATCGCATGTACGTTAAAGGTCAGCCGGAGTTGGTCGGTCAAGGTGACGTCAAAATGGTGTGGATCGACGTCAGCACCCAGCGGCCCATTCCGGTTCCGAATAGTGTGCGTATTGCCATGGGCAAGGAGCCGTTTGAGTCCGCGTGACGCTCATTGTCATCATTGTGCAATAAAACTGTCAGATCATACCGGGTCATCATGCCGCCCAGGGTCGCGCACAATGCCGCGACCGTGAGCTGCATCTTTATGGCGTAGCCAAACCAGGATATGACCCATGCCCCATGCCCGAATCGAGGCTGTCATCTTTGACGTCGTCGGTACTCTTCTGCCGTGCGATGCGTGCACTGCAGGCTCGCTGCTATCGGTTGCCGCGCCACTGTTGCAGCAATTGACTACCGAACAACAGCATGTAGGCTTGCTCAGCCAAACTCCGATCCAGTTGCCGTCTGCACTCAACACCTTTGCACACCGAGCAGCCAATGACGCTCAGCGGCCAGCGCCAGCGCCGGATTTACCGGCACTCGTCGCAATCGCGCTGGAAAGCCATCGACTAAGTGATTGCGTACTTGTCAGCGGCACCGCTACCGGCGTTCAAGCCGGCTTGAACGCCGGCATGTGGACAGTCGGGACCGCCTTGAGCGGTAGCCTGGACCGGCAAGCCATGACCGGATGGCAGCAGCTACCATCCGTGGAGCAGGATCAGCTGCGGATGCAAGCGACCATGGCCCTGCTGAACGCGGGCGCGCACTATGTTATCGATGCGGTCGACGAGCTGATGCCGTGCCTGGTGGATATCAGCCAGCGACTGCAAAAGGGCGAGCGAGCTTAAATCGAGGCGGACGAACGCGCAGCTCACAGGTTATAGTATGGAAAACCTTAACCGGAGTAAGCCATGCCCACACAGCGCCTGAAAGCCCAACTGGAAGCCTTGCAAGACACGCTCAACGATCCCAATGCGGAGCTGACTGCAGAAGAGCGCGAATCCCTGCAAGGTATGGCTAATAACATCTACGCGCGCCTGCTGGTAAAGGAAGGCGACGAGCCGGCAGAGGAGGATCCGACGCTGGTTGATGGGGTTAACCTGATGGCCGAGCAATTTGCCGTGCGCCACCCCACGCTGGCCGGCACCTTGCGCAACGTCATGCAAAGTCTGTCAGACATGGGTATCTAAGCCTTTAAATCTGGCTTTAAAAAACGCCGGCATTGCCGGCGTTTTTTTGTCTACACGTCTAGTTAATTACGCGCCAACACTATTGTCGGGCAAGCCGCAAATTCTCCGGCACACCCGCACGTGTCGAGCGGTAAGGATTGATGTCCAGCCCGCCACGCCGCACGTATCGCGCATACACAGTCAGCTCACTGCCCTCGCCTAGCAACCTGAGCAAATCCATGAAAATGCGCTCTACGCACTGCTCATGAAAATCTGCATGTTGGCGAAAAGAGATTAAATACCGAAGCAGTGCCGCTCTATCCAACTGTGGCCCACGGTAATCAATCTGCAAGCTACCCCAGTCGGGTTGGCCGGTTACCGGGCAGTTGGACTTTAACAGGTGACTGTATAGCTGTTCGCTAACCTCCACCCTTGGCATACATAGCGCCAGCAGCGATGGGTCATATTGGTAACGGCTGATATCAACATCTTGTTCATCCAGACAAACGCCAGCCATCGGCAACATGCCGCTTTTATGCAACTGCTGCATACTCAACAAGCGCACCATTACCGGCCCTTGTGCCGCAACCGAAAGGTCGGTCTCCAACGTCTGTTGTACTTCTTGCCTATCCCGAAAGACTGTCTGATTAAAGGAGTTCAGATACAACTTGAAAGATTTTGACTCGACAATCCGCGCCGCCTTGATCGGGAATACAAATTCCGCAGCAGCCACCTCAGGTTTACCAGACGCGGTCAGCCAGGACAGCTCATAGCAATTCCAGATATCCACACCATGGAACGGCAACGCTGCAACATCCAGACCCAACTCCTGCCACTTGGGTTGGCGCGGAATCGGGAACAGCAGTGACGGCGTATAAACACTCACGTAGGCACTGGATTTACCTAAAGGCGAAGTGTCTGCTGAATGTTCTGACATGCTCGGTCTCCACAAAGTCGCGCCGCTGGTAATACGCCAGCGGCCAGGCTAATTATTGTCGCATGCCGGTCCCACGTACCAGCAACCAGTAGCTCAAGCTGTACAACGCCACTGTAAACACAGCCATGATGATCAGCGCCGTAGCAATGGGAATGTCGGATACACCTAGAATGCCGTAACGGAAAGCATTCACCATGTGCAGAATCGGGTTGATCATCGACAACCCCTGCCAAAAGGGCGACAGCAGGTGAATCGAGTAGAAGACACCGCCCAGATAGGTCAAAGGCGTCAGTATAAAGGTCGGTACTATGGATATATCGTCAAAGGTGCGCGCGAACACCGAGTTGATAAAGCCGCCTAGCGAAAACACCAATGAAGTAAAGAACACCACACAGATGGTCAAACCTACATGCTGTACCTGCAGCCGCGTAAAGAACAGCGACATTAGGGTCACAATCAAACCGACCGCCAAGCCCCGCGCTACGCCGCCAAGGGTATAACCCAAGAGGATCACGTGCGGCGATACCGGCGCAACCATCAGCTCTTCAATCGAGCGCTGAAACTTGGTGCTGAAAAAGCTGGAAGCCACGTTCGAATAACTATTGGTAATCACCGACATCATGATCAAACCCGGCACTATGTAGTCGATGTAGGCAAAGCCATCCATTTCGCCGATACGCGAACCGATCATTTTGCCAAAAATCACAAAATACAGCGCCATAACGATGCCAGGTGGCAACAGCGTTTGCGGCCAAATACGGGTAAAGCGCTTGATTTCCTTAAACAGGATGGTGGTAAAGGCAATCCAACTACTACGCCAGTGCATCATCTCAAGCGGCCCCTTTTTCTGCATTCTCATCAACCAGCATCAGAAACAGCTCTTCAAGCCGGTTACTCTTGTTGCGCATGCTTAATACCTTGATACCCAAGCGACTCAGTTCAGCAAACAGGTCGTTCATGCCCTGCTCTTTGTCCACCTGCACAGCAAGGGTGTGCTCATCAATCAACTCGCAGGGATAGTCAGCAATCTCTGGCGCTTGCTCAAAGCTGGCCGCGCAATCGAACAAAAAGGTCTCAACGTGCAAGCCATTGAGCAGCTTTCGCATGCTGGTGTTATGGATAATCTGGCCCTGATCGATGATCGCGATGTGCTTACACAACTGCTCGGCTTCTTCCAGGTAATGAGTGGTTAGTACTATGGTGATGCCCTGCGCATTGATCTCTTGCAAGAACTGCCACATGGACCGGCGGATTTCGATATCCACGCCTGCCGTCGGCTCATCTAGAATAAGTAACTTGGGCTCATGAATTAGCGCACGGGCGATCATCAGCCGGCGCTTCATGCCACCTGAGAGCATGCGGGACGGTACGTCACGTTTTTCCCACAAACCAAGACGCTTTAGATACTGCTCCGCCTTAACCTTGGCTTCGCGGTGGGGAATCCCATAGTAGCCCGCCTGATTGACCAGAATATCCATGGTCTTCTCAAACTGACTGAAGTTGAACTCCTGCGGCACAACACCAATGCAGCGCTTGGCTGCCAATAAATCGGTGTCGATGTTATGGCCGAAGATGCTGACTTCACCGGCGCTCTTATTAACCAGTGAAGAGAGAATACCGATGGTCGTAGACTTGCCCGCACCGTTGGGCCCCAGCAGCGCAAAAAAATCACCTTCGCGCACCTCCAGGTCAATCCCCTTGAGCGCACGCATGCCGTTGGCATAGGTTTTTTCCAACCCACTGATACGAATAGCTGCCGTCATGCAGATGCCTTTAAGCCAGAGAAGTGGAGATCTGATATTGGGGGCGAACTGCATAAAATCAACCCTTAAAACCCCCATGGTCAGGTTTTTTGTAATACTAAGAAACACTTACAAATTTGCTACAAATGTGACCGGGTGGTCGATTGTGGCTCATACAGAGACATCGTATTCTCCCCGCCACAACAACAAACACCCCGGAGAATTACATGGCAGACACGCCGGACACCTCGGTAGACGCGACAGATATGTCCAGTCGCATCACCCCAGCTTATCGCCGTTACGCACTTATCCTTTTGGTACTCGCGTACACCTCAAGCCATATCGACCGCAATATCGTTGGCATCCTGATCGAACCGATCAAAGCTGATCTTATGCTGTCTGACACCCAGATGGGCTTCCTTTCGGGTATCGCTTTCGCTCTCTTCTACGCCACGCTCGGCATCCCGATTGCCGTATTCGCAGACCGTTCCAACCGTCGCAATATCATTGCCTGGTCCATCGCCATCTGGAGCGGCATGACAGCACTCTGCGGAACTGCGCAGAGCTTTTGGCAGTTAGCTATCGCACGGGTTGGCGTAGGCATTGGCGAAGCCGGCTCAGGCCCCTCATCACACTCAATGATTGCCGACCTTTACCCTAAAGAGAAGCGCTCAAGCGCGATGTCGATCTACGCCTTGGGCGTTTACTTCGGCATCATGTTTGGCTTCTTGATTGGTGGTTTTGTTGCCGAATGGTGGGGCTGGAGAGCTGCTTTCTTCGTGGTCGGTGCGCCAGGGCTGCTGATTGCCCTGCTCGTGCGCTTTACCATGATCGAGCCACCGCGTGGTTTTGCCGATGGCGTTAAGCCGCCGCCGATAGGCAAAGCAAACGTTCGCGCTGGCTTCGCTTCTTTGTGGCGGGTTCGCACTACCCGTCACGTGGTTTGCGGCGTCACTCTGACTGCGCTGGTCGGTTACGGCACCATCGTTTGGGCGCCCGCGTTCCTTATTCGTAGCCACGGCATGACACCCAGCGAAGTCGGCATGTTCCTCGGCCCGGTGATGGGTATCGTCGGCGGCCTGGGTGCTTATATCGGCGGTATGCTGGCAGACCATCTGGCCAGCAAAGATGCGCGCTGGAATGCCTGGATCATCGGTGTCGCCAAGATGCTGTCTATTCCGTTTATCTGCGCATTCTACCTGGTCGATAACACCTATCTGGCACTGGCCTTTTATATGCCAGCGGCATTTTTGGGTGCCTTCTACCTGGGGCCAAGCTTCGGCATGATCCAGAGCCTCACACCGCTGCGCAGCCGTGCGTTGGCTTCGGCCATCATGCTTTTTATTCTCAATCTGTTCGGTCTGGGCTTTGGCCCACAACTGATCGGTATCGCCAGCGACCTGATGCGCGTCTGGTTTGAAAGCGACAGCCTGCGCTATGCACTACTGGCTGCTACCTTCGTCAATATCTGGGCTTCCTGGCACTTCTATCTCGCCGGCAAAACCCTCAAGCAAGACACCGCCAACGTAGTCGGCTGATCTTCGCAAAATAGACCGGTGGTTCTGAGCATTCGTTCGGAACCGCCGCGCTTCTTCCCGGTCCACTGCTTAACGCCTGTCAGTTACCCCGCCTCTCCAAAGGGGCTATGCTGACTACTGGATCTCTGGAAGAAGGAAGACTTCATGCTGACTCTGCTCTGGCTACTTGGCCTAGTGCTTTGTATCGCCGCACTCGCCTATGTACGCACCAGCCTGCTTAACGCCTGTCTTGGCGTTGGTGCTTACCTCCTTGTTATGACCCTGTTGGGGCCTGTGCATTGGGTAATAGACCTGATTCTATGGGCGGTATTTCTCTGCATCGCCATTCCGCTCAATATCCCGGATATACGTCGCAACCAAATTAGTGCACCACTATTTAGCTGGTTCAAGAAAGTGTTGCCACCGCTTTCCGACACCGAACAAGAAGCGCTGGACGCTGGCACTGTATGGTGGGACGGCGAATTGTTTAGTGGTCGACCAGACTGGGGCAAGCTGCACAGCTTTCCGGCGCCAGCCCTGACTGCAGAAGAGCAAGCATTCATTGATGGTCCAGTAGAAGAGCTCTGCCGGATGACCAAAGAATGGGAAGTCACCACCGAACATCAAAACCTGCCACCTGAAGTGTGGAACTACATCAAAGAGAATGGCTTTTTTGGACTGATTATTCCCAAGGAATACAACGGCAAGGCTTTCTCTGCCTATGCGCACTCGCAGATCGTCATGAAGCTAGCCAGCCGTAGCGGCGATTTGGGCTCTACCGTGATGGTGCCTAATTCCCTCGGGCCGGCCGAGCTCTTGCTGCATTACGGTACCGACGAACAGAAGCAACATTACCTACCGCGCTTAGCCGCCGGTAAGGAAATCCCCTGCTTTGCTCTCACCGCGCCCGAAGCTGGCTCCGACGCAGGCGCCATGCCCGATAAAGGCATCATCTGCAAAGGCCAATGGGAAGGCGAAGAAGTCATCGGTATGCGGGTCACTTGGGAAAAGCGCTATATCACCCTAGGCCCCGTGGCCACTGTACTAGGCTTGGCTTTCAAGGCGTATGACCCCGAACACCTGCTGGGCGAAGAAGAATCACTGGGCATCACCCTCGCACTGATCCCCACCGATACTGAAGGCGTCGAAATTGGCCGCCGTCACTTCCCACTCAACGCTGCCTTTATGAATGGGCCAAACTCAGGTAAGGACGTTTTCATTCCCCTGAGCTATCTGATTGGCGGACAAGAGCGCATCGGCCAGGGCTGGATGATGCTAATGAACTGCCTCTCCGTTGGTCGCTCCATCTCATTGCCTGCCGGCGGTACCGGCGCGGCGAAAATGGCCAGCATGACCACCGGCGCCTACTCCGTAATCCGCCGTCAATTCAACCTGCCTATTGGTGAGTTTGAAGGTATTCAAGAAGCCCTCGCACGTATCGGCGGCAATACCTATGTAATGGATGCTGCGCGCACCATGACCGTGGGCGCAGTCGATCTGGGCGAAAAACCTTCAGTGCTCTCGGCCGTGGTCAAATACCACGTTACCGAGCGCATGCGTCAGACCATCAACGACGCGATGGACGTACACGGCGGTAAGGGCATCTGCATGGGTCCAAGCAACTACCTTGGTCGCGGTTACCAGTCGATCCCGATCTCGATCACCGTTGAAGGCGCGAATATTCTCACCCGCAGCATGATGATCTTTGGTCAGGGCGCAATTCGCTGCCATCCTTTTGTACTGAAAGAAATGGCCGCCACCCAAAACCCCGATCAAGACGCCGCACTCAAGGAATTCGATGACCTGCTGTTCCGGCATATCGGCTTCTCGCTGAGTAACGCTTCAGCCAGCTTGCTGCTGGGCCTCACCGGTGGTCGCTTGGCGGACACGCCAGACTATCCGGCGACTCAAGTCTATTACCGTCAGCTTTCACGTCTGGCAGCGGCCTTCGCCACCGTGACCGACAGCACCATGCTAATGCTCGGCGGCGAACTGAAGCGTCGTGAGCGTATCTCTGCCCGTCTCGGCGACGTGCTCAGTTACCTCTATCTGGCCAGCGCGACCCTTAAGCATTTTGATGACCAGGGCCGCCACGAAGAAGATCTACCTTTTGTGCAATGGGGAGTAGAAGATCTGCTGTTCAAGATCGAACAAAGCCTGCATGAGGTACTGTTGAACTTCCCAGATCCACGCGTAGGTTGCCTGCTGCGCGTTGTTGTCTTCCCACTGGGTCGCCGCCTCACCCCACCTGCCGATATCGTGGGTGCAGAGATCGCACGCCGCTTGATGACGCCTGGCGCGGCACGCGATCGCCTGCTGAAAGGCTGCTATCAAAGCAAGGACCCGGACGACGTCACCGGCCTGGTTAACAGCACGCTGGAAAAGGTTCTGCTGACTGATCCGATTGAAGCGCGCCTGGCCAAGGCAATGCACAACGGTGAACTGGAACACGACAGCGATGCTGACATGCTCAACGTTGCCGCCGAATCCGGCGTTATTAGCCCGGATGAAGCCGAGCTGGTACGTGAAGCACGCATTGCACGCCGGAAGGTGATCGACGTGGATGATTTCTCCAAGGAAGAAATGGACCCTACCGCACGCAAGAGCCGCAACGCCGCCAAGAAAGCGGACAACTCCAAGGGAAAGAAAGAAACGCTGGAAAAAGAGGGTGTGCTGGAAAATCAGCCATTCCCGCCGCCAGCGGCTAAGGAGTAAACCCGTAGCTGAGGGTGTCGGCAGCATCGACACCTTCAGCCTTACTTTCTGCGGCCTAGCTTTCGGCAGCCATGCTTTCTGTTAGACTCCCGCGCCAGAGAAATCAGGAGTCCACCATGAATACCCCTCTCAGCTATCACGCTTATCACCTCGCCCTGCTACAAAGCCTCTACGACACGCTGCGCGCTCAATCCGCCTTGCTTGAGCAAGTGCCTGAAGAAAGCAACGAGCTCTTCATAGAGCGCTTTGACGAGCTGCTAGCGCAGCTGGAACAGGAAGATCACGACAGCCTGTACTTGGGACAGGACATCCTCTGCCAGATCATCAGCCGCTACCCGCAGATCGGCCATATGATCCCGCGCGACCTGCTTTGGTACTTTGGCGGTGACTGCCTGCACTTCATGCCCGACGATGAGATCGCCCAGTATCAGCTGCTAGACGAGCACCGCGCCACGGCTGAAGCCAACGGCGAAGTATTTGATTGGCAGCAAGCGCGGCAGCTTATTCAGAGCAACTGAAAAACCGCTCTCGCCTACGGAAAGCTCCAGCTCCATCTCGACCAGCAGTCTCACCTGCGCCACCGCGGACTGGGATGGAACCCGGCCCTCCCAGATCAAGACCAAACTAAGTACCCGAGCCAAGCCGCACACCACCCTGGAAAGGTCGAGTTCCATCTCGGCCAGTAGTATCAACCGCACCACCGCAGGAAGGGATAAAACACTGCTCTTCCAGCGAAGCCAACAGCAGACCGCAACTTCGCCGTACCAGCCAAACCACTTTTCCTACAGGCACAAAAAAACCGCCTCATGGGCGGTCTCTTTGTTACTTCTGGAGCGGGAAACGAGACTCGAACTCGCGACCCCGACCTTGGCAAGGTCGTGCTCTACCAACTGAGCTATTCCCGCAAAACTGACGCCGTAATTGGCGTCCCCTAGGGGACTCGAACCCCTGTTACCGCCGTGAAAGGGCGGTGTCCTAGGCCACTAGACGAAGGGGACACATCCGGACTTCACATCGCTAAGGCTATTAACCTTGGCTCCTTGCTGAACATTGTTCGCTGCAAGTGGCGCGCATTTTATGCATGGTCTGAAATATCGTCAACCCCTCAACCCAATCTTTTTTCAGGTTTTTTTCACCGACGGCTGCTGGCGGAGATGCTGCTGGCCGGCAAAGGCCTATGAACCGAGGCCTAGACTCAAGAATAAGACATCTTGCCGCTAGCTGACCAACGGCAGAAAAAAGCTTGTCGCGTTCAGCCGTCTCGGCCATGATGCTAAAGTGATGCTTCACAGGTTTGCGCGCATGCGCTGTGAGCATAAACCAGGGAGCGCTGGAGTAGCAGCTATATAGATAAACTGCTTTATTCAGGCCAGCTCAGGACGATCAGACACACAACAAGAGAGATAACCAAGTGTCCCCACTCCTTATTGGCGGTTTACTGGCCGCCGGCCTCGTGGTCTTAGTCAGCATTGGATTCATCAGTCACGGCCTCGAGCGCGCCCGCTTGGAGCGCGCCAGACAGTCAGCTGAAATCTCCGCACGTATCAAGATCGGCAACGGCGTCATGGCCACTCTGCCCGGCCAGTTTCTCCCCCCTGAGCTCAGCATCCTGTTGCTGGGCATTGAAGTTAAGCTGCTTGAGAAGCTGGTACGTATAAACAAGAACGCACCCGACGCTCAGAAGCGACTCGATGCCTCCCGCGCGCAGCTTGAGCAAAATCAGCCACCGAGCAATGCACCTGTTGCGCTGGATACCGAAGTCAAAGGTAACGACGCGCGCATTCAGCTGGAGAACCTGCACAAGCAACTACAGCATGCTCAAGCCGACGGTCTGATCGACAAGGCCACGCTCAAGCAATGGTCTGACCAAATTCGCCAGTATTTGGTCGCCGCCACACTAGACACTTTCAACGCCACCGCAGCGCAAGGCATGCAACAAGGCAAACCGCGTATCGCCAAGCTGCAATACGAGCGCGCCATTGCTTACCTAACCAAGCTCAACGACCCTGCATTCAGTGAGCACCTTGCGCAGTACAAAGCGTTGTTACTGCGCTCAGAGGGCGCTGTGGTGGAGCAGAACCAAGCCAGCACCGGCGCACCCAGCGAACTGGATGCTGGCTTGGAACAACTCGAAAGCGCCGACGAACAGTGGAAAAAGAAAGCCGTCTACGACGACTAGGTCTAACGCCGCGGCGGGTAAATACCTGCCGCGCAATCTATCTACAGCCCATACGGAAAACCCAATGGCACTGACCCTCTACGGCGCCATCCTGTCGCCATATGTACGTAAGATCCGCATCCAGCTCGCAGAACAAAAAATCGAGTATGAACACAAACACATCCCACCACGCGACAAGCCTGACTGGTATTCCGATATAAGCCCGCTGGGCCGCATACCTGCGATACAGGACGGCGACTTCAAGCTCGCTGACTCCGCCGTGATCGCGCAGTATCTGCAAGAGAGCCGCGGCGGCGAATCACTCTACGGCAGCAATGCGGAACAAAGCGCACGGGTACGCTGGCTGGAGAAATACGCAGATTACGAGCTGGCGCCTTACAGCACTTTCTCGCTGTTCTTTCAGCGTGTGGTAGCACCCAACTATGGCGAAAAGCCCGATAAAGCCATGATGAAGGCCGCGCTGGAACAGCATTTGCCACCGATGTTCGACTACCTTGAAACTGAACTAGGGAACGGCCCCTACTTTTTGGGCCAACAATTCAGCATGGCCGATATCGCTGTATGCACTCAGCTAATCAATATGGCACACGCAGGTGAGCTGGTTGACGAATATCGCTGGCCCGTCCTGTCATCGCTGCTTAGCCGCGTCACTTCGCGGTCTAGCGTCTCGGCGATGCTGCCAGTGGAGCACCAGATGGTTGCCAAGCTGACTGGGCGTATTTAAGTCTTGCTGAATCTGGGCACGTCAAAACGTGCCCAGATCAAACTAATCCGCCGCAGTCGGCGCAGCGCTCTCAATTCAACCAACGACGTCGACCGCTCTTCACCTAGGCTCGCGCAACCACTTCAGACATCCCACTCTTCCATGCCCACAAATCGTGCAAAAATGCCGCGCCACTGCAGAACCTACTAGCTGATAGCCACCTCCACAGCGATAGTGCGCTAAGCTTCTGCCATAAGACTGCACAAAGGACCGCACCAAGCACGTATGGACATCCGCCTGACTAACCGCCTGTCGTTCAAACAGACCCGTCTCGGGGTACTTGCGGCCTTCACTCTAGGCACCCTGCTGGGGCTGATTCAGGTGATGGTCGATTACCATTCCGAAGACGCCGCCATCGACGAGGCAGTGCAAGCGCAAATCAACGTAAGCTTGGGCCCCGCTTCGCGCATCGCTTACAACATTGATGCCGAACTGGCGTTGGAATTGGTCAACGGTTTACTGCAAGCCCCCCCGGTTATTCGCGCCGAGATCATCGATAACAACGGCATAGCTTTGGCCAGCGTCAGCCGCCCTATGGCAAACAGCCGTTACCGCATCGTCAGTGATGCTCTATTCAAACGCCGTCGCGACTACTCACACCCCCTTTACGTTGAGCATGCCCCGAACGAGCTGCTCGGCCATCTGGTTATCGAAGTAGACACCTTCCACCAGGGCGCCAGCTTCCTGCGCCGCGCTGGCCTGACGATGCTCTCCGGCTTCATTCTGAGCCTAGTGCTTTCACTGATTCTAATGGTGTTGTTCTACGGCATGCTGACCAAGCCTCTGGTGCGCTTGATTAACGATCTACTGAACATGAAGACAGAGGGTGAGCGCAGCCGCCTACCCTGCCCCGACGGCCATGAGCGCGACGAGATCGGCGCCTTGGTAGAGGTAATCAACCGTCAATTACAAAGCATCGACGTGAATATGCGCCAGAAGCTGCGGGCCGAAGAGCGTCTACGCAAATATCTCGAAGAACTGGAAAACATCGTCGAGTCGCGCACCAACGAGCTGCAGGAAACCAACGCTCAATTGCGGCGCTCAAATCAAGACCTGGAATACTCTCGCGAAGAAGCACTCGACATGGCGCGCGCGCGCTCGGCTTTCCTCGCCAATATGAGCCACGAGATCCGCACACCGATCAACGGCTTATTGGGCATGATCGGCCTGACGCTCGATAGCCCGCTGAACAATGAACAGCAGCAACAGCTTTCCATCGCCTACGACTCTGGCAAGGTGCTGGTAGCGCTGCTCAACGACATCCTCGACTTATCTAAATTTGAAGCCGGTAAGCTACAGCTTGAGCGCATCCCCTTTGACCTCAGTGCCTTACTGGAAGAGACCGCCAGCCTGCTCTCGCAAAACGCCGGAAAGCAAGATATTGAGCTGACCTGCCGGATTGATCCGCGTCTGCCCGGCATGCTGCTGGGCGACCCTACCCGTATTCGACAGATCGTCAGCAACTTGCTGTCCAACGCGCTCAAATTTACTGAGCAAGGGCATGTGGCGCTAACGCTCGGCCTGGAGCGCGGCGGCAGTACTGATCAGCACGTACGCATCAGCGTATCCGATACTGGCATCGGCATAGCCGACGATGCCCTGGAAAGTATTTTCTCGCCGTTCACTCAAGCCGATGCGCATATCTCTCGTCGCTTTGGCGGTACCGGCTTGGGATTGGCGTTATGCAAAAGTTTGAGTGATGCGATGGGCGGCGAACTCACCGTCACCTCAACTCCAGAGCAAGGCAGCAGCTTCAGCGTGCTAATCCCACTGGCCACCCACGACCAACAACCGGGCTTCCCCAAACCCACACCGCGCTCGGTACTCATTTGGAATCAAAGCGGTCATCTGCAAGGTGAAGTGCTAAACGAACTGCTGCGCAGCTGGGGCATGACCTGCCAAATAATCGATTATCAATTGCTCAACCCTTTACCACAGGTGCCAGAAAATATTGATTTCTGGCTACTCGACAGCCCAGCAATAGCGCAACGACTACAAGCGTTAGAACCAAGCAAACCGCGCTTGCTGGTCTGTGGCTACAGTCGTCTATTGTCTGCAGAGAAGGCACAGAAGCTAGGAATACAACAACAGGTCGCCGCACCGCCGTCGCGGCGCCGTCTCGCGCAAGCGATAGATGAGCTTTTTGGCTTGGTTACCTATAACCAGATTCCCGCCGAGCACATCACTCTGCCGGCAGGTCAAAGACTCTTGTTAGTCGAAGACAATGCGGTCAATCAAATGGTGGCCAAAGGCATGCTCAGCCGCTTGGGCTACGAGGTAGACCTAGCCGAGCACGGTGAAATCGCCCTGAATATGCTGGCAGAGAATAATTACGCTCTAGTGCTGATGGACTGCAACATGCCGGTAATGGACGGCTACGAGGCCAGTCGACGCATACGCGCCGACCTACGCTGGCAAACCCTGCCCATCATTGCCCTGACCGCCAATGCGCTGCATGAAGATCGACAGCGCTGTCAGGACGCCGGCATGAGTGACTACCTAGCCAAGCCTTTCAAACGAGAAGATCTGCAAGCCATTCTGCAGCGCTGGCTGAGCAATCAGCCAGCAGAATAACCAACAGACCGGGCATAACGGTCACGCCAGCAGCGCATCAATATCGGCGCGCAGATCTTCTGGCTTGGTAGTAGGTGCGTAACGCTTAACTACCTTGCCCTGCCCATTGACCAAGAACTTGGTGAAGTTCCACTTGATCCGCTTACTGCCCAGCAAGCCGGGCGCCTCGGATTTCAGTTGCACAAACAGCGGGTGCGCCTTATCGCCGTTTACCTCAATCTTCTTGAACAGCGGAAAGCTAACGCCATAGTTTAATTCGCAGAACTCACTGATCTCGCCGCTCTCGCCGGGCTCTTGGCCACCAAACTGGTTACACGGAAAGCCCACCACCCGCAGCCCCTTTGCTTGATACTCGACCCACAAAGCTTCCAATCCTTTGTACTGGGGTGTGAAGCCACACTTGCTGGCAGTATTCACCACTAGATACGCCTTGCCATCCAGCTCACCGAGGCTGCTTTCACGGTTATCGATGGTAGTACAGGGGATCTGTAACAGTTGATCGGCCATGACGAAGATACTCCTTGAGTCAGTTGCATTCAGTAATGCCAAGCTTAGCGGATATTAATTTGCATGCAATTTATTTGCGCGCAATTTAAAAAGTTGCGACAACACTATCGGCCGCTCGAACGCAAAACCACAGTGTTTCGCGCTTCTAGAGAGCCCAAACGTTACCTCGTATAGATTTAGCTGTAACGCCGCCCCATCAGCAACACATTGCCACCTGCTGCGGTAGTGAGGCGACTGCAGCAACTCAAAACGGGACCTCATAGCCTCAGTGTCTTTATGCATTTCGGTGAAAACCCAAAAACACCAGTACAGCTACACATTTTCTGCATTTTCCCCACCAGGAATCACCAACACAGGCTTTCACAGGGGGCCACGCAAGACGTATGATGGTCGTTTTACAATCGCTCAGGGATGACTGCCATCACCCTCCTCCCTGACGTGCTCATCAGCCCTGGATCCACAAGGTAAGCACCATGCAGGTTAACAAGTCCAACAAACTGGCCAACGTCTGCTACGACATTCGCGGCCCTGTGCTGCGTCACGCCAAGCGCCTCGAAGAAGAAGGCCACCGCATTCTCAAGCTGAACATCGGCAATCCCGCGCCTTTTGGTTTTGAAGCGCCGGAAGAGATTCTGCAGGACGTTATCCTCAACCTGTCGACAGCCCAGGGCTACAGCGACTCGCGCGGGTTGTTCTCCGCCCGCAAAGCAGTCATGCACTACACCCAAACCAAAAACATCCCCAACGTCGGCATCGATGATATCTACCTTGGCAACGGCGTATCCGAGCTGATCGTCATGGCCATGCAAGGCCTGCTGAACAACGGCGATGAAGTACTGATCCCGGCGCCCGACTATCCGCTATGGACCGCCTCAGTCAGCCTGTCCGGCGGCAAACCAGTGCATTACCTGTGCGATGAGCAATCTGACTGGTATCCCGACATCGCCGATATCCGCAGCAAGATCACCAGTAACACCAAAGCAATGGTGATCATTAACCCTAACAACCCCACCGGCGCTGTGTATCCGCGCGAAGTGTTGGAGCAAATGGCGCAGGTGGCTCGCGAGCACAACCTGATCCTGTTTGCCGATGAAATCTACGACAAGATTTTGTACGATGGCGTCGAGCACGAGTCCGTCGCAGCTGTCGCGCCAGACCTGCTTTGCCTGACCTTCAACGGCCTGTCCAAGTCGTACCGCATTGCGGGTTTCCGTTCTGGCTGGATGATCATCAGTGGGCCTAAGCAGCACGCCACTAGCTACCTGGAAGGCTTGGAAATACTGGCCTCCATGCGCTTGTGCGCCAACGTGCCGGCTCAGCACGCGATTCAAACTGCGCTTGGCGGCTACCAAAGCATCAACGACTTAATTCTGCCCGGCGGCCGTCTGCTGGAGCAGCGCGATACCGCCTGGGAATTGCTCAATGAAATCCCCGGGGTCAGCTGCACTAAGCCTAAAGGCGCGCTCTACCTGTTCCCTCGACTGGACCCCAAGGTCTACCCGATTCATAACGACGAGAAGTTCGTGCTCGACCTGTTATTGAAAGAAAAGATCCTCGTCGTGCAGGGTACCGCTTTCAATTGGCCATGGCCTGATCACTTCCGGATTGTCTCGTTGCCGCGCAAGGATGATCTGGAAATGGCCATCGGGCGCATCGCCAACTTCCTCAAGACCTACAAGCAGTAAGGGCGCAGCGCATTGGCTGATTTGCATATCGAAGACTTTCACCAGGATGTCGCCCGCATCCTGGTGGCGTTGTACAACCGCTTCCCGCAGCCGGCAGCGCTCTTTGTCAGCGATCTGATTGGCGAGCACGAGCCTGATGCGTTTGGCGTACCCGCGCCGCGCCAATTGGCCTGTTTTGGCGCCATGGTGTGGCTCGCCGATGAGGGGTTTCTGCGTTATAGCGATACCATCCGCCAAGAAGCTATAGATCAAGCCTGCCTAAGCGAACGCGCCTTTGTGCTGCTATCCAAAACAGACCCCGAGCAACGCGACCCAAGCCTGCCGGCCAGCATTGCACGCCAACGCGCCACACTCGCCCAGCGCCTGCGCGATGCACTCAGCAGTGGCTCTAGCAGCCACCTTTACGACACCGTTCAATACTGCTTTTTACCCCGCGACAAATAACCACAGCGCCCAGCGCCTCTCCTGCGAAACCGGACCATGACATCTTTTGTCATAGAGTCAGCATTGAAAGCCCGCCCAGCTTGCCCAATATAGGCTCAGAATAGAGCCTCGCAGCGCAATGCCGCGCGAGCAGATATATCTCTACACAGGAACGATCGAAAACATGATGCGCATTTTATTATTTCTGGCTACCAACATCGCGGTCGTGCTGGTTGCCAGCATTACCCTGAGCCTGCTGGGCGTGGGAAATATCCACGACGGCCAAGGCGGCATGAACCTGCAGGCGCTGTTGATCTTCTGCGCGGTCATCGGCTTTGCCGGCTCGTTCATCTCACTGTTTCTGTCCAAATGGATGGCCAAACGCAGCACTGGCGCGCGCGTGATTGAACAGCCGCAGACACAACAGGAACAGTGGCTGGTCAAAACCGTAGAGGAACTAGCGCGCAACGCCGGCATCGGCATGCCCGAAGTCGCCATCTTCCCCTCGCGCGCGCCCAACGCCTTTGCCACCGGCTGGAACAAAAATTCATCCCTGGTGGCTGTATCAGAAGGCATGCTGCAACGCTTTAGCCAGTCAGAAGTTAAAGCCGTTATGGCGCACGAGATTGGCCACGTCGCCAATGGCGATATGATCACCCTCACCCTGATCCAGGGCGTGGTGAACACCTTCGTCATGTTCTTTGCGCGCATCATCGGCAACTTTGTCGACCGCACCTTATTCCGCAATGAAGGTAGCGGCCCCGGTATCGGTTACTTCATCGCCACCATTTTTGCCGAAATGGTGCTAGGCATCCTCGCTAGCACCATCGTTATGTGGTTCTCGCGTCAACGCGAGTTTCGCGCAGACGCCGCCAGCGCTCAATTGGTTGGAGCAGGCCCAATGATCGCCGCACTAGAGCGCTTGAAGGCTGAACAAGGCATTCCCGTCGAACTGCCCGGCGAAATGACCGCCTTTGGCATCAACGGTGGCCTGAAGCACGGCCTCGCCGGCCTACTAATGAGCCACCCGCCGCTGGATGTACGGATTCAGGCGTTGAAGGCTGGGAATTATCGGTAAACCTCGGAGCGGTTAGCTGAGGGCTTGAAGCTTGAAGAAAATAGAGAGGAGTCAGGTTTGGGCCTGGTTCCGCTTTTTTGTTGCTTTGTTAGCTGGTTCAAGCAAGCGATTTGAGCGTTTTAGGGCTCGCAGCACTTGCCCCTCACGCGCTTTGAGGTCTGCTTTTTTTGGCCAATGCGTGCTGGGGCAGCGTGCCTGCGCTTGTTATGTGTTTTGCTGTTTAAGGTAAGAAATAATTTCACTGAGAACCTCTTGCCCCATGGTTTTTAGGACTAGCTCATTTAGTTCACCGGAAAGAAAACCAGCCCAAGTTGCGTTTGCAGATCCTGATGAATGTACAAACCGTCCAGTTGTGCACCAAACTTTTTGGTCGGACGAAATATACACTTCGTACAACTCACCATCTGGAATATCAATAATCCATTCTCGGATTTTTTTAGGAACCTGATAGTTTTCTTTTTTCTTAACGATCACGACGCTTCCTCATGGCACATAACATGCTGGCTACATCAAACTCCAAAACGCATCGACCAACGGGTTTTTCAGGTTTTTCTTTAAGACAAACAAACCGATGTCGTAAGGCTCCAGCTCAGGCGTCACTTCAAGCACACGGATACGATCTCTCAGTGGGCTGTTGTCGAGCACGATCTTGGGCACCACACCAATACCAAAGCCCAGGCTAACCATGCTGACAATCGCCTCGTTACCGGTAACCTGAGCGTAAATGCGCGGGGTGATGTCTTGCTGGCTAAACCATTCATCCACACGGGTTCTGGAAACACCGCTTTCCGAGAGAATCAAAGGAATACTCGCCCATTCTTGCGCTGTCGCTGGTGTGCTAATCGGCACATTCGGCACTTGCTGCTCAAGCGGCGCAATAAATAGCAGGGGCGAAATGGCAATAGGCTGGAACGCCAGGCCGCGCGGCAGGCTCGCAGGTCGGGCAGCAATGCTGATGTCCTCTTTACCATCCAGCACATGCGCAATAGCGTGCTCCGGGTCGCCGGTACGCAGTTTGATTTCAATAGCCGGGTAAGCCACCCGAAAACGGCGCAGCAACTCGTACAGAAAGCTATAACTGGCGGTGACCGACCCATACAGGCTGACTTCGCCACTTAGCTGATCAGAATTATCCGTCAATTCATGCCGAATCAGGTTCCATTGGCTGCTCGTCTCGCGCGCATAACGTAGAAATTTTTGTCCCTCTTGGGTCAACGCCACGGTACGATTGTCGCGATTAAACAGCGACACACCCAGCTCATCCTCTAGATGGCGGATATTGCGCGACAAGGCCGAGATGCTGATATGGCATTCATCGCTGGCTCGGCCAAAGTGCAGCGTCTCCGCCAAGGCGAGAAACTGTTTCAGAATTTTGATATTCATAAAAGCGAGCATAGCGGATGTTTGCAAAAAACGGGACGTCTCGTTGCAAATATATCAATTTCCGAAAAGGTAAGTTTTCTGTACATTAGCGGCACTCACATGACGCTGTACCCCAGATGTAGCGGCTGTGTCACTTTTCAAGATCGGTGTGCCTCCCCCATCGATACCTTAAACATATAAGCAGGGCTTCAAAAATGGCTAATTACTTCAATACCTTACCGCTGCGCGAGCAACTGGCTGAACTGGCTAAATGCCGCTTCATGCACACCGCTGAATTTGCTGATGGCGTAGATGCGCTGAAAGGCAAAAAGCTGGTTGTTATCGGTTGCGGTGCACAAGGTCTTAACCAGGGTTTGAACCTGCGGGACAGCGGCCTGGACGTTTCCTACGCCCTGCGTCCTGAAGCCATTGCTCAGAAGCGTCAGTCCTGGAAGAACGCCACCGAGAACGGTTTTACCGTAGGCACCTACGAAGAACTGATCCCAACCGCAGATCTGGTGCTGAACCTGACCCCAGACAAGCAACATAGCGCTGTTGTGACTGCTGTTATGCCGCTGATGAAGAAAGACGCTTGCCTGTCTTACTCGCACGGTTTCAACATCGTCGAAGAAGGCATGAAAATCCGCGAAGACCTGACCGTCATCATGGTTGCCCCCAAGTGCCCGGGCTCTGAAGTACGCGCTGAATACGTTCGCGGCTTTGGTGTACCTACCCTGATCGCTGTTCACGAAGACAACGATCCTAAAGGCGAAGGCCTGGCGCTGGCCAAAGCCTACGCAGTGGGTACTGGCGGTCACAAAGCCGGCGTGCTGATGTCGTCTTTCATCGCCGAAGTTAAATCTGACCTTATGGGCGAGCAAACCATCCTGTGCGGCATGCTGCAGACCGGTTCCATCCTGTGCTTCGACAAGATGGTTGAAGAAGGCATCGACGCTGGCTACGCCTCTCGCCTGATCCAGTACGGCTGGGAAACAGTCACCGAAGCCCTGAAGTACGGCGGCGTGACCAACATGCTGGACCGTCTTTCCAACCCTGCCAAGATCAAAGCCTTTGATCTGGCTGAAGAGCTGAAGCAGATCATGCGTCCGCTGTACAACAAGCACCAGGACGACATCATCAGCGGTCACTTCTCCAAGACCATGATGGAAGACTGGGCCAACGACGACAAAAACCTGCTGCAATGGCGCGCCGATACCGCTGAAACCAACTTCGAAAAAACGCCTGCTGGCGACGTAGAAATCTCCGAGCAAGAGTTCTTCGACAACGGCATCCTGATGGTTGCCATGGTTAAAGCCGGCGTTGAGCTGGCATTTGAAACCATGACGGCTGCTGGCATCATCGCCGAGTCTGCTTATTACGAGTCTCTGCACGAAACGCCGCTGATCGCCAACACCATCGCGCGTAAGAAGCTGTATGAAATGAACGCCACCATTTCTGACACCGCAGAATACGGTTGCTATCTGTACAACCACGCGTGTGTCCCCCTGCTGGCCGACTTCATGAAATGTATCAAGACCGACGTCATCGGTAAGGGTCTGTCACTGGAAGACAACGGCGTTGATAACGCTCGCTTGATCCAAGTAAACGCAGCACTGCGTTCACACCCAGTAGAAGCAGTAGGCTCGGTTCTGCGTGGCTACATGGCTGACATGAAGAAAATCGTTTAATCGATTAGTTAATCGTTAAGCCTCAGAAGCCGGGTTTCCAACCAGAAACCCGGCTTTTTTGTCTCTGCTATTCGCAGACCCGGTCACTCGCACAGCAAAAGGCATGTATCAATGAACGCTCCCACTCGTTTAGGCCCTATTCAATTAACCAAGGCGACCGTTAACTTTGACGATCGCTTCACCCTAAGCGAGATTGATTGGACCATTACACCAGACCAGCATTGGGTCATCACGGGCACCAACGGCGCAGGTAAGTCCGCGCTCGCGGCAGTACTCGTGGGTGTTGGCGAGATCACCGCCGGAAGCGTTGCAGGCCTACCCGCACGCGTGGGCTTGGTCTCGTTTGAAGCCCAAGCGGAGCTGATCGCCAAAGAACTGAAAAAAGACGATGCCGACATCATGGATGTGATTTCGCTCGGTACGCCGGTGCATGAAATGATTTTCGAGCATTGCCAAGATCATGAGCTGGCCCAAGCACTGGTCGAGAAATTTGGCCTAAGCAAACTGCTGGATCGCGCGTTCCGCAAACTCTCCACCGGCGAAACCCGCAAAGTCATGCTGATTCGCGCGCTGGCCAACAAACCCGACATGCTTATTCTCGATGAGCCATTCGACGGCCTGGATGCAGACACGCTTGCCATGCTGCAGGCACACCTGGCGTCCATCGTCGATAGCGTGCCTATGGTCATGGTGCTGAACCGCTTTGATGAAATGCCCGACTTCATCACCCATATTGCCTACCTGGATAAAGACACCTCGGACCCAAAGAACCCGAATCAAGGCCGCTTAAAACTGACTGTCGATAAAAGCGACCAAGCCGCCTTCAACGAGCTTTACCAATTACTGCACTTGAAAAGCACCGACCTGACCGTGCCCGGGACCGACCCCAGCAACAAACTGCCAGCGCTGGATCCAAGCCAACCGCTGGTGCGGCTGAAAGACGCCACCATCAAGTACGGCGACACCGTCATCGTAAACAAGCTGAATTGGACCATTGAGCGCGGCCAGCACTGGCAACTCAGCGGCCCGAACGGCAGCGGTAAAACCGGCGTGCTGTCGTTGATCACCGGTGACCACCCGCAGTGCTATACCAACGATATATTTGTGTTTGGCTTCCAACGCGGCAAGGGTGAAAGCATCTGGCAGATCAAACAATTTATCGGCTACGTATCCACTGCGTTGCAATGGGAATATCGCGTTAGTACCAGCTGCAGAAACGTGATCATCTCCGGCTTTCACGACAGTATCGGCATGTACACCAAATCGTCCGATAACCAGAAGAAGATCGCAGACCAATGGCTCGACTTACTCGGCATGAAGAGCCGCGCCGATCAGCCGTTTAACAAGCTGTCTTATGGCGATCAGCGCCTGTTACTCATTGCCCGCGCCATGGTCAAACACCCGCCCCTGCTGATCCTGGACGAACCCTGCCTGGGCCTAGACGACATGAACCGCCAACTGGTGCTGGCTCTGATCGGGAAGATCTGCCAGGGCTCGGAGACGACAGTGTTGTATGTGAATCATCACGCGGAAGATCGGATACTAGGGATAGAGCGGTATTTGAAATTGGAGAAGAACGACTAGGCTAATTGACTGATTTTATGTGTATTGCTAACACAGCGCTTTGCGGCAACTTGGAATCTGCGAAACGATGAGAAAATCACCCAGCAGCCGTAGCTGGCTATTCCCTATTCGTAGTGACTCCAAAGCCGGAGCACCTTCACAACTCGCTGGTCGTCGAGTACTTGGTAAACCAAACGATGTTGAATGTTGATACGCCGTGAATAGGCACCCGATCAGATTCTCCAACGGAGGCGGCTTAAGGTAGGGGTCCACTGCAATCCGCGCCAATAAATCCTGGGCCTTTTGCTTGAGACCGCTGGAGACCAGTTTCTTTGCGTCTTTCTGAGCCTGCTTGGTGTTAGCCAGCTCCCATGTCACCAGCTAAGCTCCTCATCGCAGTCATCCACGGCGGTTTTCATCCCCTCGCCAATAGACTCCCGCATTCCAGGGAAGGAGAGCAGGTAAAGCGTTTCCTGAATGGCCGACCAGTCTTCTTCGGATACCAAAACAGCCTTGTTCAGCTTACCCATGATGACGATGGGCTGGTGTGACTCCGCGCAACCGATAAAGGTTACTGCGCGCCTCAGTTGCTGTAATGGCGGTCATGATACGCCTCTAATGTGTTGAGCCTGCCGTTATGGTAGGCCTATAGGTACGTACGCCAACACGAAAGTAGTACTGTGGGGGAATTTGTAGCTAAGGGGTAGAGAGCTATTTGAGGCTGCTAGCGGTCAGCGAGAGCCCAGCGCGGCATCACTCGAGTTTTACGCATTTACAGTACGGCCATTTTCCAACTCGTTTGCGTCTGGAGCCTCATACCGTGGCTCCATAAAGTTGAACATAAAGTCGGTGACCTCAAAGGAATAAACGTCCGGGTCCTTTTCAGTATTTCTCTTTCCTACACGCTGCTTACGCACGCCCTTCGGCGCATTCAGATAATGAACTTCGGGCTCCACTCCTATCGCCCTTGCCAGCTCAGAGAAACGTGCTCTCTGCTCTTTGGTGGTGAACCCCAGATCCAGGACCACATTGCCGTTCAACTGCAAAATCTGTTCGCAAACCTGCCAGATTTGCACGTAGCAGCGATTCACCCGCTCGATCATCCAGGAGTAGTCCAGTGAGGTCATGTCCTTGGAAAACAAAGTCTGCATCCAAGGATCGATAGAAAAGCGCACTGCGCCAATGTCCTTGGATAACGACAGCGAATACGTAGTTTTCCCCACACCGGTAGGACCGGTGACAATGATTACCCTAGCCATAACCTATGGTCCTCTGTTGATGCACAGCGCAAAGCACGCAGATATCTTATTTCGCGACGTGTGAAAAATAGCCTTTCAAAACCGGGGGTCCATCTCTTTGAGCCCTCAATGGACCTCCCTCACCTGATAGTGCCTTTGTACATTCGCCGTGGCCCTGCCCCAATCGGACGATCTGAGCCGACGCTGATGCTTTTCAAAGGCGGCGCGGTCGATAAATTCCTCGTACACAAAAAAGATGTTTTCTGCGTTTGGGTTCTGAGTCACTTCAAAGCACAAACAGCCTGCTTCTTGCCGAGTGAGTTGGATATGGGTGGGCAGCGCTGAGGTGACTGCAGGCAGATCGCCGCCGGCAACCACGATATGACCTTCCAGAATGATCTTCGGCATAGTGAGGTCAGTTGATCCTTACGTGAAGCGCACTGGTGACTTTGGCGTAGCGAAGCCGAGACAAAGGCATCCGTGTGACGCACCTGGTTAGCAGCCTCCAAGCATGTACGCACGAAGCTGCCGCTCTTCTCGCATGACGTAGAGAACGAGAACCCGCTTTTCATCCCCACGATAAAAAATGCGACACGGTGGAACGACTACCTCCCTGTACACGGAGTTAGGGAGTTCTGGAGGAATCCGTCCGGATTGGGGAAAATCTGCCAAGCGCTCGATCTTATCGAAAACATCCTGAACCAGATGACTTGCGGCGGCAGGATTATCCAGCGCAATGTACTCGGCGAGGGCATCCAACTCTTGAAGGGCGGGTTCCGTCCAGATTACTTCAGCCATTTACTCATTTTCTCCCTGGCCTCACTCTGGCTGTACGTTCTTCCCTCAAGTACAGCTCGCTCTCCCCGTGAGAGCCCCTCAAGCAGCTCAAGTCGACGCTGCATAAACTCGTAATCCTGCACATCAACAAGGTATGCGGATGGCTGACCATGCTCCGTAATCAGTACCGGCTCTTTGGACAAGTGCAGGTCTGCCAGAATCTTTGTGGCCTGGCGTTTAAGGTTGGTAACAAGCTCAACTTTCATGGGTTCACCCCGAACAGACTAATAGTGCCACTATAGTAGCACTTCTCAGGCATGGCAATCCCAGCTAACGTACAGGTTAAGGGGGCTGGCTTTAGCCAGTCCCAGTGAGCGAAGCGAACGACTTGAACCATTTGTTAGAGTGATTTCACTAGTTTGCCGGCATAGTGATTGTGCTTGGGTCTACTTGGTCCTTGTAGAGCTTCAAAGCGACTTTTTGCTTTAATTCGAATAAACGAACAAGTGTATTGCTGTCTACTGAGCAGGTATATACAAAAATTATAGAGACTATGCTTGAGTTATATTTTTTATCCCAAACAGTGAAAGGTTGAACTTCGCACTCTCGGTCGTAGCTTGTGAAAGAGAAATATTGACCATGGTTTTTCTTGATTGGATTTTTTGCAATTAACTTTTCGATAAGGGATTGGTGGGTGTCCGCATTAATAATTGTTCTGTATGCTAATCTGCCCTCAGGGGAGTCAATAGCGAATTTTTGGTGACTGATGAAGTGCACGTTGATGACTTTGAACGTGTTATTACTATAACAAGATACTTTTATACTTTCGTCGCTATACAAGCATGTGCCTGCGCTTAGCGGCTCTAAAAGCATACTTCCTGATGGCTAAAATATGCTTTGTAGAAGTAATGCTTGATTTTTTTTCTCGTATTCAGTGTTCGACTCTGGTTTCTTGCTTATCGTGCTCTGGCAGCCAATCAGCGCGCAAAAGGCAATTACAAATAATGGTTTGTTGAATTTAGAAATTTTTGACACTTTAGGTAAATCCTCTAACAGCTAAGTGGACCGTCAGCTTTATGATTGCATATTAGTGACTTCCGCATATCAACGCTCCTCGCCGCCGGCACATTATGAAAAATATCTTTAAATTCAATAATTTGAATATAATCACCCAACCCCATACGTATTCGCGTGACTTCCGCATTTCGTGAATCCAATAAACCTGTATGGCATGTCAGCCAGCATATTCAGGGTGGAAAGCTGGTACCCGCCAGCGTTCAATCCCAGGCAGTATAAGTATTGTTTGATTACGGACTGGAGGCCATTTGGGCAGTGAATAGCGCGCACGCGAAGGAGCATCAGACCCGTTAAAGCTGAAGCTGTGCTTAGTTGGTAGGGTATTGGGGTAGTGCTGCGCGCCATCCTTGGGCTCCTGCTTACTGGCTTACTGCCGTGAAGCCAAAATAGCGCCATGAGGATGTGCGGTAAAGCAAATCTTCATAGCGCCGCATCTCTGCCCTACTCCGCCTTCCAGCTCACCGGATACAGCATCTCTTCCCGGTAACCACTGAGCACGCGCCGCAGACCGGTAAGTTGTTGGTCCAGTTCGGCGTCGCCGCTATCAACCAGAAACGGGCGGCCATCCAGGGTGGTGAGTTTGGTTTTGGTAGCGACCACCAGCAGGTTGTTGAGGCCGACGGCGCGGATGATGCGGGGTGAGAGCTGCTGGTTGCCGCGGCCGAGGATATGGCCTTGGCCGCCGATCGCGGTGACCAATATGCGCCAGTCGCCGCCTTGCTCTAGTAAGGCCCAGAGTTGCTGCTCGGTGGCATCCTGCAAAAGCAGTTCGCCGCCGCGCAATACGTCTACGCCCAGCAAAGTGCCCTGCAGCCCCATGGCTTCCAGTAGGCCGAGGTTGGTGGAGCCGGGGCCGAGTATCCAGCCGGTTTCTTCGCTTTGTTCTTCCTGCAGCCAAGCGGCGATGTCGTCGAGCACCATGGTTTCGACTTCTCGCCCGCCCTGCTTTACCTGCTGCACAAAGCGGCCTTCTTCGGGCACTGAGAGTTCGCCGTAGTGACGGGTTTTGACCTGGCCTTGGCGGAAGGCGGTTTCATCGATGTCGCGCACATCCGCTTCACGCAGGCGCACCAGATCGCCCTTGACCAACAACGCGACCAATTCACCGGCAGCGCGTGGGTTCACTGCGTACACGCCCGAGTGAATCTTTACGCCTGCGGGAATACCCAAGACCAACTGACTCCCGCTGATCTGGTTACAGATATTGCGGGCGGTGCCGTCGCCGCCGGCGAACAGCAGTAGGTCTATGCCGGTTTTTTGCAGGGCAGCGGCGCAGCGCTCGGTGTCTTCAGGGTTGGTCTGGTTCGGGTCACTTAACTCGCCGACCACCTGGTGCTCAAAGCCCAGCTCAGTTAACAGGTCGCTGCCCATAGCGCCGGGCGCGGCAAAGAGTTGCAGTTGATCGCGCAGCGGCAGCAGTTGCTCCAGCGCAATGGCGACGCGGCGTTGCGCTTGCGGCAACACGCCTTGCGCCAACGCCTGTTCAACTACGCCATCGGAGCCCTTGAGCGCGGCTTGCCCGCCTACCCCGGCGATGGGGTTGATGATGAGACCTAATCTGAAACCTGATTGCATTGCGAATAGCCGTTTTGTCTGTTTATGCAGTGTCTGTTGCCACTGTGGCGTTATTGCGCGGGCAGCCTGTGCGCTGTAACAAAGCCGTCATGCCATTGCCATACCCTGCGTTTAGCTGGTTACCGGGAGGGGAAGCCAGCGGACTCAGCGACACGATTTAGCGACACCATAATGGGAGAAAACCATGAGTGTACATGCCTTGCAGACTTGCCGTGAAAGTGCCGAAATTCTGATCCATCCGTCTTCTTGCACCGGCGGTTACCTGCTTGATGAGCAGGGCCGCGAAATTGCTATTACCGAGCAAATGGTTCAACACGCCTGTAATGAACTGGAGCGCCAATGGGTTGCGGCGCCCCGCCAGGCTAGCCACTAAAGCCCGCCGCTAACCAGTCTGCGTGTAAGGCTTGGTTATTCGACCAGCCTAGTTGCAGATGTGAGCACTCCCGCCGCAGCGGGTAGTGCTTGCGTAGCTGATCAAACACCTTCGCAATCTGATCTTCCTGCAAGCTCAACATGGCGGCGCGAAAGCGCGCATCGTCATCCCGTACGTCGTACACCCAACGTAGCGCGCGGGCCAACGCCCAGTCTGCGGGCGTCTGCTCATCCACACTTAAATTCGCCAAGCCTGACGTGGGTGCCAGCTCGGTCAAGCTGAGTGTTGCAGGCAATTTAAAGTGAGCGCAAAACGCATGGTATATCTGCTCGGTACCGCGCAGTTTTCCATCCAGGCTGTACCCCGCCACATGGGGCGTGGCCAACGCGCACAGGCGCGCCAAAGCCAGATCAACTTGAGGCTCCTGCTCCCACACATCCAACGCGACTTGCAGGTCGGGCCGTTGGGGTAACAGCGCAGCAAGCGCCTGATTATCGACTACTGGGCCACGGCTGCTGTTGATCAGCCAGGTGCCTTGCGCCAGATTAGCCAAACGCTCGGCGTTCAAAAGGTGGCGCGTGGCGTGCGGCCCGTTTTGCTGCAACGGCACATGGCAGCTGATTACATCAGCCTGCGCCAGCACTTCATCCAGACTCACAAAACCGCCCTCGCCACGCTCGGCGCGCGGCGGATCGCAGAGCAGGCAATCCACTCCCAGCGCTTGCAGCGTGCGCGCTAAACATCCGCCGACTTCACCCACGCCGATGATTCCGACGCGCTGTGAGCGCCAGGCTTTGCCGGTGCGCTCGGATAGCGTGAGCAAACAACTCAGTACGTATTCGACTACGCCGCGCGCGTTGCAACCGGGCGCGCTGGACACGTGCACCCCCGCCGCTTGCAGACCCGGCAGATCCAGATGGTCTGTGCCTATGGTACAGGTGCCAACAAAACGCACCGGCGTGCCAGCGAGCAGCGCTGGGTCCACCTTGGTAACTGAACGCACCAGCAGCGCATCGGCCTGCATTAAGTGCTCGCGCCGAATCTCGCGGCCGGGGTAGACGCTAATCTCGCCTTGATCGGCGAAGAAGGCGTTCAGCAGGGGGATGTTTTCGTCGGCAACAATACGCATGCAGCAGCTTCCGGAATCGAGGTTTGAGGGCATTGTCAGCGGTGCTTGGCAGGCTGTCCAGCCGGGTTGCGTAAGGCCGTAAATAAACTGCAAGAATGCGCTTGCGCTGACTTAAAGGCGCTGCTTTACTGAACGCAACAAGTCCGGATGTGACTTGGCGGTCAAAACATTATTCTAAGCGTTTACTGAGGGCTTCCCACCCCTCTTTTGCAGGACCTGCCTGAGTCGACGGACAACCCGCACAACACCCATTGTGCTGCTCCCGAGACTGTCCTCACCACCCTGTCGCCATAACCATAAATAACATTGTCTGTACCAGACGATGCCTTGGCGCGTTGAGTTTCTTCAGGCCTTTTTTGCCGATAACTGCCCTGTATGGCGCGCCACTGTTGGCGTGTCTAGCCAAGACCGGAGACAGGGAATATGAAACCAGAACACCAGGTGGTTGAAGCTTTAGGGCTGTTTCGTATACACACGCACTACTACGCCAGCCCCGCCCCACAAGGCACCGTTATTCTGGTCAATGGTTCGCTTCCGACCATGGCCGCCTTCGCACAGACCGTGCGTTTTTTACAACCGCATTTCAATGTGGTGCTGTTTGATGAGCCCTACTCGGGTGAATCCAAGCACTACAACGCCAACCAGCGGCCGATTACCAAGGAGCAGGAAGCCGGCATACTGCTGGAGCTGATCGCTCACTTTGAGGCCGATCACCTATTGTCGTTCTCGTGGGGTGGCGCCTCGGCACTACTGGCCTTGGCGCAACGCCCGCCAACTATTCGCAAGGCGGTGATCATGGCCTTCTCGCCGCTGATCAATAGCCCCATGCGCAGCTATCTGGAGTCGGGCATCAACCTGCTGCTTAACAGCGAGCGCCGCCAGCTGGGCATGCTGCTGAATGACACGATTGGCGAGCATCTGCCCTCGCTGGTCAAGCGCTACAACTTCCGACACATCATCAGCCTGGATGAGCACGAGTATCAGCAGATGGCCTTTCATGTGAGTCAGGTGTTGACGCAGGACACACGCTGCTATTTGACCGGCAGTGCGAACATCAATGTGCCGCTCTTGTTCGTTAACGGCGATCTGGATCGTTATACCAGCCCAACAGACGCACGCCACTTTAGCCGTTATTTAGCCGATTGCAGCTATGCAACGGTCCGCGGCGCGGGGCATTTTTTAGACATGGAGAGCCGCGAGGCGTGGGGCCAGACGCGCAATGCCGTGCTGGGGTTTCTCGCAGAGGGCCAGCACTACAGTGCGGCCGGCGCCGAGCATGAGGCACGCCAGCTTGCCTGACTGGCGCTGTGCGCTCCTCACCGCTATTAGACTAAGCGCGAGTGGTTACAAAGCCCTTCGCGCTGCGCTTGGCTTCATACATGGCCTTATCTGCCAAAATCATAAGTTGTCTTGCCGGTAATGGCTCACCCGGCGCAGCGACCGCGACGCCGACACTACCGCCAACATTCAATGACTCCCCGGCATAGTCGATGGGGGCTGCCAGCGCCTGCAGGATAGTGTTAGCAACACGCTCGGCAGCCGGCTGATCGGTGCAATTGAGCAATACGGCAAATTCATCGCCCCCTTGGCGGGCAATGATGTCCGTTTTGCTCACCGACGCGAGTAGTCGTTCTGCGACTACCTGCAACGCCTTATCGCCGGCAGCATGGCCGAAACTATCATTAAGTAACTTAAACCGGTCCAGATCTATCATTAACAGGCTGTAAGGTATGCCCCGGGACTGGCGTGACAACTCCGCCTGGTGCAATGTCATATCCAACACTCGACGATTGGGCAACCCTGTCAGGCTGTCCAGATGCGCCATCGCATTCAGCGGCGCAACCAAACGCCGGATAACCAATTGCACTGCAAAAGCCGAGAGTACCAAACCAACCAAAATCAGCGCTGCGATGACTTTCTCGATACGCTGATAAGGCGCCATGGCGCGTTGCAACGGCACGCTAAGCACCAATTGCAAATCGGCACCTTGGGTCTCCGACAATGGCAACGCCAACAGCTGATAGTTCTCTCCGTGCAGCTGGCCACTCAGAACTTGCTCGTCGGGTTGAGCGGGCAAAAGCTGGGCTAGCGAATTATTCTGGTCGCCATTGAGCGTGCTGGCCAGGATTTGCCAGTCGCCCTCCTTATCACGCGACAACACGCTGACCCCTAAACCGTTCAACTCGCTCAGGTCCTTGACGAAGGCTTTATCTATGGCAAAACCCATCGTTAGCTGAGCACTCGGGCGTGGCGTCATAACCGGGACGGTGGCGAACTGAAAGGCGGATTGTCCATCGGAGTCGGCACTTTCTATGTGCATGCCACCCTCTTCACTCACCAATCGCCGCGTATCCAGGTCGTCTGCCGACTCGTCCATACCTGGCTCCACCTTGGCAATGAGCTGTCCTTCTAGCCCACGCACTACGCCTAAATCGGCGCCGATGCGTTTGCCGTGATTATCGAGCATCGACTCGATAGTGGGCTGGTCACCGCTTGCCACCGTCTCCCGCAGACCGTAGTCTGCCGCCAGCACAGCAGTTGATTGAGCAAGCCGCTGTTGACGCAGTTTCAGCAAGCGAGTCACGACCTGACTGGCCGTTTGCAGCTCTACTTCCACCGCGCTAATCGCGATGGCGCGATTGGACTGCAGCATCGTAAAAAACCCTGCCATTTGAATCAAAATCAACAATACAACCAGGCTGAGAGCAATTCGCCACTCGTACGCTTTGTAGTCCATTGTTCGCCTATCAGTTATCGTTTTTTACGAAGGCTCAAGCCGTGTTAATGACAGCAGCGCAACAAAGGTTAATAAGATTCAATCGATGCGCCGCCGGCGCAGTCACTCAGATAACCAGTTCAGCATTCAGTTGCATACCAGGCCGATAAAAAGCCAACAAGGCTAAAGCAAAGCGCTGGGGACGTTCGGCTAGGCCAGCATCCAGATACGCCAACGCCTGGGCATGCACCTTGGCGCGGAAAGGCTCCGAATCCGTCACCTCGCCACTCAGGTTGTCGGTACTCACGTCAAAACGGTGCCCGCTGGCAGCGCAGAATATCCACTCCAGCGCTTGCGGTTTTACTTCTGCCTGCTCAAACACCCTTTGTTGGTCCGCCGTGCGGCCGTCGGGTGCATACCAATAACCAAAGTCCGGCAGCAAGCGTCGATCTGCGCCAGCCACGCACCAATGCGCCGTTTCATGCAGCGCGCTGCGGAAGTAATCACGGGTAAATAAAATACGATGAGCGCTATTGTTTACATCCGCCGGCAGGTATTCAGGCTCAGGGTTGCCGCCCACTAACCGGGTATTGAAATCAACCGCAAAACAGCGGTCAAACAGGCTTACAAGATCGTCGCAATGATGCTGCATCGGCTGGTAGACAATAGTTGGCAAGTTGATAGGATGAAGCGCTTTTCCCCAAGGCACACTCGGTAATGATCAGCAGACCATCTCGCTTCAACGGGCCGCGCATTCTAACAGAGTTGCGGGCGCTGATCGTACTCGTGCTGCCTATCGTGGCTGCCCAGCTGTCGCACACTCTGCTGGGCTTTGTGGATACCGCCATGGCGGGTCGCGTTAGCGCTGAAGCCTTGGCCGCCGTCGCCTTGGGCAACTCCTTCTGGATTCCCACCCTGCTATTTCTTACCGGGGTGATGATGATTATCACCTCCAAAGTCGCCGCCAGCAGCGGCTCGGGCCGCCTAGCGGACACCGGGGCGTTAGTGCGTCAGGGCGTCTGGCTTGGGCTTTTTATCGGCTTGGCCTGCACAGTGTTTCTGAATCTGACGCGCCCGATTCTGATAGTGATGAATATCGGCGATGAGCTGATTCCGACCACCCTGGATTACCTGCTGGCTATCTCGCTCGGCTTTCCGGCAGTGGGCATTATGCTCGCCTTACGCGGTTTATCTGACGGCCTCTCAAAAACCAAACCAGCGATGTTGGTCGGCTTTATCGGTTTGGCGATCAACGTACCCGCCAATTATGTACTGGTGTACGGCAAACTCGGTTTTCCGGCCATGGGCGCCGTGGGTTGCGGGGTCGCCACGGCCTTGGTGATGTGGTCGATGCTGTTCTGCCTGTTGATTCACCTCAAGCGCTCACCGACTTACCGCGAGTGCGGATTATTTGATCGTTTCGATTGGCCCAAGGCGCGCACCCAAGGCGAACTGTTCGGCTTGGGCTTACCTATCGGTATCGCGCTATTCGCGGAAACCAGCATGTTTTGCGTAATTGCCCTATTGATTGGCGGCATGGGCGCGATTGTGGTCGCCAGCCATCAGGTAGCGATCAACTTTTCCTCATTGGCCTTTATGGTGCCATTTAGCCTAGGGCTTGCCATTACGGTCCGGGTGGGCCACAACCTGGGCCGGAACGGAGCGCGCGCCGCGCTCTTCGCTGCCAAGGTAGGTACTGTGGTTGCACTGGGTTTTGCCACCATCGCGGCGGCCGGCATGTACTTTTTTGCTGCGCAAATCCCCTTGCTATACACCCAGGACGCACAAGTCATCGAGTTGGCCGCAAGCCTCTTTGTACTGGCTGCGCTATACCAGTTTTCGGATGCCATCCAGGTTGCCTGTGCGGGCGCATTGCGGGGCTTTCAAGACACCCGCATACCGATGCTGCTGACCATGATTGCTTATTGGCTGATCGGCCTGCCTGCCGGGTACGTATTGGGTATCAGCGACTGGCTTGGCCCACCGCGCGGCCCGGCGGGCTTCTGGATTGGGTTGATCATCGGCCTGAGTAGCGCGGCGCTGTTCCTCGGGCTGCGTCTATCGGTTGTGGGTAAACGCGAAAAACTACGTCCGCTGCTGTCGTCAACGGGCACCCCGTATAGCGCCACCCACTGATCCAGTTGTAGCTGCATGCGTGGCATACTGCCCGCATGCCTGCATTCCCGAGCCACACGCCCGTTACTCTACTGCTAGTTTTGCTGCTTACATTAGCAGGCTGTCAGCGCGCGCCTGAGGCTGAGCGGCAAATGCAGAACTACCTCGACCGGATTGCACGCGTACTGCAGCAGCAATGGCAGCCATTCGAGCCCGACCAACTCGCCGATTACCGCTTCCCTGCGCGCCGCGAGCGAATGATCGATATTCCGCCACTGCGTATTAGCTTGCTCGATCTGATTGTTGATACCAACGACTGCCGCCTGCTGCAGCAACGCATCAGCGAACGCAACAGCGTGCTTGGCAAGGTCATGCCCTGGAGCCACCGGCTTGCCTATGACGGCGAGTTGCTGAGGGCGCTGGAACATTGCACCACCCTGCTCAACCAGCAAGATGATCAACCAGCGCTCGGCGAGCAACTCACTGCCCTCGCAGCCAGCAAACGCGCCACCCTGTCTGCAACCTATTGGAATGCTTTGAACGCTAGCGAGGAATTTGAAGATTATTTGCGCTTTGCCAATCAACCCTTGCCCATCAGTAGCAGCCAAATAACAGATCAGGACGCCGTTGCAGCGTTGAGAAAACTGACTGAAATTGGCGCTGCACTACCCCAGCAATTACCGCCAGACAGAGCCCACATTGATGCTCTGTTACAAGCGCTGCAGCAAAACCAGCGCAGTAGCCAACTGATCACCAGCCTTGCGCAAACTACCCACGGACTGCATCAAGCTACGCACATGTTAACTGCCACAAACCCTCGACTACTTTGCCCAATGCAGGCACCCACTGCCCGCTCAAAAATTCTGCTGAACGTGTTTGTGCTGTTTTATGCCGGTGAGATCCAACCCTACCTGGCGCAGCTACAACGGCTGGGGCAGCCCTGGGCCGAGGCTGTGATTGCACTGCGCGCGGTGCCCGACATTCCAGACGCCACCGCACATGCGCTGGCTCGCCTGGCCGGCGAAAAAAACAGTCTTTGGGAGGAGTATCAGGCTGCGCTGACAAAGCACACGCAAGCCTGGCAAGATTTGCTGGGCGCATGCGAGTCACAACCAGGGCAAAGCGGTTGGCAAACACCAACAGAGGGTTGAGGGCTTGAGCCTCCAGCCCTCCGTTGGAGCAATCAATCCTTTCGGACGTTCTGGTAAAGCATCAATCGCGAGGCCTCATGCAGCCCGCGCGTCAATTCTTCCATGCGCTTAAACTCCTCAGGATGCTGATTAGCCACATCGTCCAAGGGCGTTTGCGATGCCAGGTCATGCAAGGTCGGCTGCGTGCCATCGTGCTGCATCTGCAGCAGAAAGTCTTGGGTCACTCCGCCGATCAGCGGGAACGTACCCTCTCGCAGCACGAGCGGGACCACGCGCTCGCCCTCTGGTGCCGGCTGTTGAATATCACGACCCATCGCGCCGTTATCAAATGCCATACCCGCCATACCCAACACGGTTGGCAAGAGGTCGGCTAGGCCAACGGCCTCTTCAATCACTTTTGGCTGCAGCAGTTTGGGTGCGTGGATCAACATAGGCACGGCGTTACTCTCCAGCCCCAGTTTTTCAAAGGCGGGCGGTAAGTGAGGGATTTGGCTGATGCGCGTGTTGTGGTCGCCAAACATCACAAAGATTGTGTTGTCGTACCAACCACCCTCTTTAGCAATCTCCATCAGGCGGCCGATGTTGAAATCCAGCAGGCGCACGGCATTGTATTGTTCAAGCGTGCGCGAACCTGCGTTCTGCACCTCTTCCAGTGGCAGGTCGCGCACCTCAAAGCCGTCGTTTTCCGCTGGAATAGTAAACGGCCGATGATTGCCGGCAGTCTGGATATAGGCAAAGAACGGCTTGCCGCTAGCCTGCGCGCGCAAGATGCGATCGCTCTCCTTGAACAGACTCAGGTCCGAAATACCCCACACATCCACCAAGGGTGAGTTCCAATCGCCCTCCTCAAGCAATTGAACACCATCAATACTTTGCCGAATCAGGCCGTTCATATTGGCCCAGCCGGAGCTGCCGCCGATCATGTAGTACTTGTCGTAGCCCTTTAATGCATTGATCAAGCTGTGCTGGCGGGTGATTAATGGATTACGTGTAGAGGTCTCTTCACGCGAGACGTCGGGCACCCCTGAGATACTGGCCCACACCGTTTTTGCGGTGCCGGTAACCGGCACGTAAAAGTGCTCGAAAAACCAGCTTTGTTTGGCCAGCCGATCCAGGTTGGGCGTTGGGTTCAACGGGTTGCCATAGGCGCCTACCGCACTGGTGCCTAATGACTCAAGCATAATGAAAACCACGTTCGGTGGCTGGCTAGCAGCAACGGCGTAAGGCTGCGGAGCTTGGTGACGAATAAAACTCAGCGTCTCTGCATCAGGCTGATCAACCCCCAGATACCGGCTGACCGCGTCATAGTGAGCGGCAACCTGTTCCCGGTCATAGGGCTTGTGTGGCACTTTCAAGGTATCGTAAAGGAAGATCACCGGGTTTAAGCCCAGCGCTGCGACCTGATTATCGCCCGAGTAAAAAGCATCGCTCCAGCGCAGCGGCACCGGGTTTTCCAGATTAATATTCTCGAGCCGCCCCAGAAGACCCAGGAACACCAACACGACCATCAGGGCGCTTCCCCAGACCAGCGAAAGACGGCTAATCGGTTTTGCAGCACGGTCCAGCGTTACCCGTTCAAGACGCAGCAACAACCAACTAGCCAGCGCGGTCACTAGTAACCATCCGAGCGTAATCCAGATAACCGGATAGGTTTGCCAGATCATATCGGTGGAAATTTGCGCGTCTTCAAGAAAACGCAATGCGGTCGCGTTGAGGCGCACACCCAGATAGGCGTAATGACCAAAATCAAAAATGTAGATCAGAAACACCGCGGCCAAGGCCAGTACAAGGTACAACCGCGCCAGCCAACGCAGAGCCCGTGAGCGTGTGAGGTTCCAAACGGGTAGCCAAGCGAGTACGGCAACCGGCAGCATCAGCAGGATCGCCAAGCGAAGGTCAAAGCGTAAACCTATACCCAGGGTCTCCGGAATAGTATCAACATCACCCAATGCACTGAGTTCAAACCCCGAGAAGCCAATAAAAAACACTCCCCGCAATACTGCCAGCACAACAAACAAGATCGCTACCGCACCAAACCAGTAATGCAAACGCCGCGAGTGAAGCCAACCCATCATTGCAAACCTCAACCTATCAAACAGAGAAAGTACCACTGCCAAAGCCTCAAGCCTGGGCGGGCAGCCTGGTGTCACGTTTTGCAGACTTGCCGGTCCAAGCCATCCTGACGAGGTAGCCAGTCACAGCCACGCAGCTATACAAGGCGATGAAGGGGTCAATCAGATAATCCCAATAGTTGGGCGAAGACTTAAAGCCCAGGCTGAAGGCCAGCGTGGCAAGACCGAGCATGCAAGCGCCCAGCCGGTTACCCAGCGCCAGCAAGGCGAAGGCGATCACGCCAATAAAGAGGATCAGATGACGCGGCTGGTATCCCAACCGATAGGGATCAAAGTAGGACAGCCCCAACGTCGCGGGATAGAGAAAAAGTCCTAACGCAGCCATCACCACGACTATCTGTATTGACCTTGCCCGTTCCATACACGGAACAAGCCCAACCCGTACCCCAGCCAAATACAGCAGAGCGACCAATGAAGTGATCGCCGCATCGCCGGTAAAACTATGCGTATAAGCGGCCAGCGAAAGGCCCTCTATAGGTACAAAGCTAAGGGCCAGCAATACCATCAAGCGAACAGCTTGCCATACAGCGCCAAGACCAAAGCCCGGCGTAAGAAGAAACGCAAGCAGTGCCAACGTCAGATGCGACAACCACAGATCAGCCATCATAATTGCCCCGTCAACCAGGACTCATTGAAAGTCACATGTTTAATGAAGGTGTTGTTCCATGAGTAAACCAGGTGATAGAGGCCGTCGACGCTCTTGATGAAATAAGGATACTCATACTCGAAGTCACAGCCATTGGCGCTGCACACACGCTGATCCAGGTTGGTCAGAAACTCTTCGACCAGCGCCTGACGCCGCGGCCCGCTTGAGAGCTGAAACTTGTTTCCGATGATCTCGCGATACACCTCAGGACTAAACGGATGCCCCAGCGGATCGGGCGACTCGTCCAGGTCAATGACTGGTTTCCAGGAATCCAGACCTGCGTCGGTGCCCATGAGTCGCAGGCGAAAACGTCCGTCTTCAAGGTCGTTCAAGGCAACCAGCAAGCCGTGATTCGGCATGGAAACGGCCGCCAGCGACGAGTTAGGGTTAGACGGATCTACCGGATAGGGCTCACTCCAGCTTTGCCCGCCGTCGTCTGTGCGGCTCGCCAATACCTTGTGGTGAGTCTCTCCGGCGTAACGCAACAGCGCCACTGCGTTTTGCTCGCCCATGGTGACCACGGTAGGCTGTAGCGAATGATTGCCTTTACTGATGCGGCTTTTATCCACCACCTCGCCTTCCGGGCTGATATACAGATACTCGGCAAATTTGCCTAAAAACTCGTGATAAACCGGCAAGCCAATGGTGCCATCGCTATGAAATACCGGCGCGTTGCGCACCAGCGTGCTGATGTTCAGAAAAGGGGTGGTAATCAACTGCTTGGGTGAAGACCAGTTTTCGCCAAGATCATCAGAATACATGGCATTGATCGCACTACCCGCCCAGCCGCCTATGGATACTGACACGTAGAACAGCCAAAGTCGGTTGTCCGGGGCCAGGGCAATAACTGGGTTACCCAACTTACGGATATGTCTTTGCGTAGCTTTGCTGGTGGAATCACGGGTGGCGAGTACTAATTCATCGCCCCACTCCGCTGAGCTGGGGTCGTAACGCGAAGCGCGAATCTGCACATCCGCCGCGCCCTCTCGTGAGCCGGCAAACCAAACCGCCATAAGCGCGCCGGAGGGAAGCGGCGCCAGCGACGAAGAATGAACAAACTCTTCCAGATCAGAAGAGGCAAATCGACTGCGGTAGAAGGGTTCTTGAGCTGCAGCAACGAGTGGATCATTGGCCGGAGCCGAGACTGCAAAACCCGAGATAACATGTTGCGGATGAAGCCACCACGCGGAGGCAAAAACGACGAATAAAACACCCGCAATAAAGCACGAACCAAACCAGCTGAATTTTTGAGCACGCATTGAAAAAGCCATATTAAAAAACACACGGTGCGTCCCAACGTAGGCGGGAGGCAACCAGAAACAGATCTCGATAGGGAGAGACTGAGCAAAATTATAGGTAGTTGGCTTTTTTACAAGGGCCTTACTTGACTGCGAATAGACCAGGTGATGGCCAAATGGCAGAAACTGCGATTGAGAATCATGAACTACACATCCATCAGGTGCAACTCAGGGTAATTAACCGCGACCAACGGCAACCTATCAATCCACTTTCTTTATATAACCAAGGTGCTCAGACACAGAAAATTCAGACCACGTCGGCGGCACTGGCCCTGATATCTAAAGCTGTGCGCACTAGCCGGCTTTGCGAATCACATAGCGATACACACCTTCAGCTTCCCCTTGCTCCACCAACTCATGCCCCAAAAAAGCGCAAAATCTAGGAATGTCACGTTGGGTTGAAGGGTCAGTAGCCAACACTTGCAACAGCTCACCCACTGCCATGTCACGTACCGCATTGTGCAGCATCATCACCGGCTCCGGGCACATCAGGCCCTGCGTATCCAGCATCGGAAGAGTGTTTTGCTCAGTCATGATCATAGCCCCGCGAAGAAAGTACCGATTATCCAGAATTCAGTTGGCGCTTGCCAGACGCGCGCGCAGGGCCAACACTTACGGTAGTGGTAAAAGGCAAGTCGAAAAGACGATACACCTACACCCGTCCACAGTAAGGGATGATGAATGATCAAAGTGTTGATTGAACGTGTTATTGCAGAAGGCTTGGAAGGCCCCTATGAAGAAGTCGCGCGCAAAGTGCTGTCTGCGGCGATTCAGTCACCGGGATTCATTTCCGGGGAGTCCTTCAAGGACCTGGAACAATCAAATCATCGCATTATCACGGTGACCTGGCAGAACCGGCATTCCTGGGAGCGCTGGGAAAAGTCAGCAGCGCGCAAGGACAGCATCGGCGCTTTTGCACCGATCCTGCTGGAACAAGAGCGCATTACACTGCTCGAACCGCTCTAAGTTCAACTGCCGTTTAATCAAGCCCCGCGTCAGTAGCCCCGTGGGGTAGCGCGCACGTGGCAGGTGACCTCTTCACGGTCGGAATATAACTGCTTGCAGGATATTTCCGCCTTGATGCCCGCCTCGTCCAGCGCGAACTGGATATGCTCAAGGCACTGCATGGTTTCCTGATAACGGCGCTTCATCGGCAATTTGAAGTTGATGATGACTTCACGGCACAGCCGTTGGCCAATCCATTTGGAGACCAGCGCGCTGCTGCGGGCGGGCTTATCCACGATATCGCAGACCATCCAGTCGACCATATGCTTGGGCTTGTACATATAACCGTCAGCCTGAATGTGCTCCACCTGCCCACTGTCCATCAGCTTGCGATCCATGGTGCCGTTATCGACGGCGATCACGTTCATCAAGCGATTAACCAACTGCCAGGTCCAGCCGCCCGGCGCGGCGCCGAGATCTACTGCGGTCATGCCGGCCTTCAGACGACTATCCCAATCGTCACGCGGAATAAAATGGTGCCACGCCTCTTCGAGCTTGAGCGTCGAGCGGCTAGGCGCATCTTTAGGAACGCGTAAACGGGGAATACCCATAGGCCAGGGCGCGGCGTTATCTGCCCAGGACCAACCCACAAAAATACGCTGCCCGCTCTCAAAGCACAGATGCAGGCGCGGCAGATCGGTTTTGTTGGGGCGCACAAAGCGGGTTTTGGTGAGCGAGCGCTCGAGCGGCGCGCGCAACTTTTTGGTCAAGGCAGCCAAGGCCTTGCCGTCGTTGGTGTCGGCGGTTTCCATCCAGAGTTCGGAGGCAATCGGACCCTGCGCACAGGCGGTGATGATCGGGGTGATGCGATCTTCAGGGTCAACGTCCAGCCAACTGCCCACCGCCCACTGACGAGCGAAAATAAGGTGACTGAAGCGAATGGCGCGCATCAGCTGCTCGGCATCGCCAGCCTGCGGGCAGACAAAGCGCACCACGGCCGCGCCATCCTGTGCGATAGCGTAGCCAGCGATACCCTGCTCGGCTGATAGCTCCTGCATTTCTGCGGCAGCTTCCCCTTCAAAACCTGGACGACAATGTAGCAACAGTTCTTGCATGACGCGCTCCCGCTCGTTAACCGGCCGCTACTCTACAGGCTGCAGCGTTCCGGTTGAAGCAAAACACAGGAGAACCGCTGCCGCCGGTCAGCTCGCCTCCGCTCGCAACTGCTGCGCAGCGCCGACCATCGCCGCCAAAGCCGCGCGGGTTTCCGGCCAACCACGGGTTTTTAGACCGCAGTCCGGGTTCACCCACAGGCGCTCCACTGGCACCACCGCCGCCGCCTTACGCAGCAAGCGCAGCATCTCTTCGCGGTCGGGCACGCGTGGCGAGTGAATATCATACACACCCGGCCCTACCGCGTTGGGGTAGGCGAACTCACCGAAGGCGTCCAGCAGTTCCATGTCCGAGCGCGATGTCTCGATGGTAATTACGTCTGCATCCATGTCGGCAATCGAACCCAGAATGTCGTTGAACTCGCTGTAGCACATGTGAGTATGAATCTGCGTTTCATCCGTTACACCCGCACAACTTAGGCGGAATACTTCAGCCGCCCAATTCAAATAGGCAGGCTGCGCAGCCTTGCGCAACGGCAAGCCTTCGCGGAAAGCCGGCTCGTCGATCTGGATAATGCCGATCCCGGCCTGCTCCAGATCACGCACCTCATCACCAATGGCCAACGCCAGCTGCCTTGCACTGGTTTCCTGGGTGACATCTTCGCGCTGGAAAGACCAGAACAGGATGGTTACCGGACCGGTCAACATGCCTTTCATGGGTTTGTCGGTGAGGCTCTGCGCGTAGCGCGTCCACTCTACAGTCATCGCCTTGGGCCGGCTGATATCACCAAAGATCACCGGCGGTTTCACACAGCGTGAGCCATAGCTCTGCACCCAGCCAAAGCGGGTAAACAGGTAACCGTCCAGCTGCTCGCCAAAGTACTCGACCATGTCGTTTCTCTCAGCTTCGCCGTGCACCGGCACATCCAACCCGAGCGTTTCTTGCTCGCGAACCACCGCGGCGATCTCTGCCTGCATGGCGGCAACGTAGTCTGCTTCGCTCAACTCCTTACGTTTGTAAGCGCTGCGACTAGCGCGTATCTCGCTGGTCTGCGGAAAAGAACCGATGGTGGTGGTGGGCCACAAAGGCAGATTCAGTTTGCGTTGCTGCGCCGCCGCCCGCTGTGGATACGCCGAGTTACGCTTAGCCTGTGCTGCGGTAACGCCTGCCAGGCGGGCCGTCACTTGCGGGTTATGTCGACGCGCGGAGCTGCGACGTTCCGCACATGCCGCTGCCGAAGCGCCTAGTTCCGCTTCCCAATCTCTATCCGTCGAACGATTGAGCGCAGCCGCCAGACAACCGACCTCCTCTACTTTCTGTCGTGCAAAGGCCAGCCAACTCAGTTGATCCGCGTCCAGCTGATCTTCCTGCGTCAGATCCACCGGGCAGTGCAGTAATGAACAGCTGGGAGCAACCCAGAGGCGCTCGCCCAAACGCTGCTCGGCGCTACGCAGCAGCTCCAGGAGGTCAGTCAGCTCAGCACGCCAAATGTTACGGCCGTTAACAACTCCGAGTGACAACACCTTGTATGCGGGTAAGCGATCGAGCAGCAGCAATAATTGATCCGGTGCGCGCACTAGATCCACGTGCAAACCGTCTACCGGCAAGGCACAAGCGAGGCCAAGGTTGTCTTCCAGGCCGCCGAAATAGGTAGCCAGTAACAGTTTTACCGGGGCGCGTTGCAGTTGGTTATAGGCTCGTTCATAAGCTACTTTCCATTCCTGTGGCAAATCCATCACTAACGCAGGCTCATCAATCTGCACCCACTCCACACCCTGATCTGCCAAACGCTCTAGCAGCTGATCGTAAACGGGTAACAGCCGCTCCAGTAAATCCAGACGATTAAAGCTCTCGCCTTTGACCTTACCCAGCCACAAATACGTCAGCGGGCCAAGCACCACTGGCTTAACCGCATGGCCCAGCGCTTGCGCCTCAGCTACCTCTTCAAACAACTGGGTCCATTGCAGACTGAAGGTTTGCTCGGCAGTAAACTCAGGCACAAGATAGTGATAGTTGGTATCGAACCATTTAGTCATCTCGCAGGCGAAGGTACTCTTGCCAGCATTATTTACACCGCGCGCCATGGCAAACAGGGTGTCCATGCTGGGCGCTGCATTCTCTTCAAAGCGCGGCGGTATCACTCCGACCATCAAGCTGTGGGTCAGCACCTGGTCGTACCAGGCAAAGTCCCCCACCGGCAGCAACTGCACCCCCGCGTCAGCCTGCAACTGCCAATGGGTTTTGCGTAGATCGCGACCAACGCCTTGCAGCGTTGCCAAATCACTGTTGCCTGCCCAATAGGCTTCAAGTGCCTTCTTTAGTTCGCGTTGCTTGCCGATGCGAGGAAAGCCCAGATTGTGTGCCAGCGCCATGATGTTCTCCGTTATATGAATCAATGGCGCTATGCTGAGCCTCCATCCTTGCTGAATCAAACTCATCTTTCTCATGCTATAGTTCAATTTTACTCATACAAATAGAGGCCACTGCCGTGCTGGAAATTCGCCACCTGCGCACTCTTGCCACCCTGCGCGAAGCCGAAAGTTTGGTGGAAGCCGCGGATCGCTTGCATCTGACGCAATCGGCGCTGTCACATCAATTGAAAGATTTGGAAGAAAAGCTCGGCATGAGTCTGTTTGTGCGCAAGAGCAAACCGGTGCGTTTTACCAGTGCTGGGCTGCGCTTGCTGCGCCTCGTCGACAGCGTGTTGCCACAAGTGCGCCAGGCCGAACGAGATATTCAACGCTTAGCGGGCGGCCAGGCTGGGCGCCTGCACATGGCCATCGAATGCCACAGCTGCTTTCAATGGCTGATGCCGACCATCGACCAGTTCCGCAATGCCTGGCCCGATGTTGAAGTGGATTTTGCCTCCGGCTTCTTTTTCGCCCCGCTGCCAGCCTTGGCGCGCGGTGATCTGGATTTAGTGGTCACCTCAGACCCGCTGGATATCGTCGGCATCAGCTATGTACCGCTGTTCACCTACGAAGCCCTGTTGGCCGTTAGCAATCAGCATCCGCTGAGCGGCCAGAGTTACGTACGCCCTGAGGATTTGGCCAGTGAAACCCTGATCAGTTATCCCGTAGACCGTGAACGACTCGATATCTTCAAACAGTTTCTCGACCCTGCCGGCATCGAACCTGCGACGTTACGCACTGCCGAGATGACGGTGATGATGATGCAGTTGGTTGCCTCCGGCCGGGGTGTTTGTTGTTTGCCCAACTGGGCTATGGCCGAGTATCTGAACAAAGGTTACGTCAGCGCTCGCAAACTGGGGCCAGAGGGTTTATTCGGCACGCTTTACGCGGCGGTGCGCGAGGACATGCTAGAGATGTCGTACTTACAGGACTTTCTGCTGACGGCCAAAGATACGTCGTTTGCGACGCTTGAAGGAGTTAGCGCCAAGCGAAGTGATTAACGCTTCAACATAGAGCTTCAAGCAAACGTGAGCCGCAGATCGACAGCGTTTTCGGATTTAGGCGAGTTTAGGGGGCATGCTTGGCCATGCCCACCTTAACAATCCCCAAGTCACACCGCTAAAATCTCACCCGCCAATTCCAGTAAATACGCCTGCAGCCGCGCTTGCTGCTCAGCACTCAAATGCAGCCCCAACTTGGTTCGCCGCCAGAGAATCGCCTCAAGGTCGCGCGCCCACTCACGTTCACGCAAGTACTTGATCTCGCGCTCCGTTAGCCCCGCGCCAAACTGCTCACCCATATCTGCCTGCGAACGTATACCGCGCAGAAAAACCCGACTCAGCGTGCCGTAGCAGTGTACGAAACGTTCAATCTGCTGATCGGTAAGCCAAGGATGTTCAGCCTTCAATTCACCACTCAGGCTGTCATGCGACTCAAAGTCGCCACCCGCCAAGGCATATTCCGCAGTCCAGCTCGGGTTGGCCGCAGGGAACCAGGGTTTGAGCTTCTCCATGGCCGCCTCGGCAAGGCGTCGGTAAGTCGTCAGTTTGCCACCGTAGACGGCCAGCAACGGCGCTTCTCCTGGCGCACCTTCCAGCGTGAGACTGTAATCACGGCTGACCGCTGAGGGGTCGTCTTCACTGGCATCGCTGATCAACGGCCTGACGCCGGAAAATCGATGGCGGATATCTGCGTGCTTCAATTGCCGCTTGAAGTGCGCATTAACCACCTGCAACAGATAGTCGATCTCTTCCTCTGTAGGTTGCACCTGAGAAGGGTCACCCTGAAAATCGACATCGGTAGTGCCGATCAAGGAGTACTCGCCCTCATAGGGCAGCACAAACACGATGCGATCATCTTCGTTTTGCAGAATATAAGCCTGACGCCCGTGATGAAGTTGTGGCACCACAATGTGGCTGCCCTGTACCAAGCGCACGCCATAGGGCGAGCGGGTGGACACCACCCGTTCCATCACTCGTGCGGCCCAAGGGCCCGCAGCATTCACCAGTGCACGAGCCTGCACGGTTTCACGAACATCATCACCCACCAACAAATCGACCTGCCAAAGATCACCCTCACGGCGCGCAGACTCGCAGCAGGTGTAAGGCCGGATATCTGCGCCCAGGCTATCTGCTTGCACTGCGTTGAGCACCACCAGGCGGGCATCATCAGCCCAGCAATCGGAATACTCGAATGCGTAATTGATCTCGGGGTTGAGCGGCCCTTGGCCGTTCAGCGGGCCGCCGGTGGACCCCGGCAAGGTAGTACGTTTGCCCAAGTGATCGTAAAGAAACAATCCGGCACGCAGCATCCAACGCGGCCGCAAATGGGGCCTGTGTGGCAACACAAAACGTAGCGGCCAGATAATGTGCGGGGCCTTATTCAATAAGACCTCGCGCTCACCCAGCGCCTCGCGCACCAGCCTGAACTCATAGTGCTCAAGATAACGCAGCCCGCCGTGCACCAGTTTGCTGCTGGCGGAGGACGTATGCGAACCAAGATCGTGTTGCTCACATAACAATACAGAGAGCCCGCGACCAGCTGCATCATTGGCGATCCCTGCGCCGTTCACTCCACCGCCAATAACCACCAAATCGTATATCGGGGCTTGCCCTGCTGGTCGGGCAATACGGCGCTCTTCTGGATGGGGCTTCAACATCAACATCTCCGAAAACCTGCGCAATCCCGCGCTCGCTTGTTTTACAACGTAGCCGCGCCGCCCGCAAGCGCCACACGAATAACTAGCTCTCAGCTTGGCGCAGCCCGTTACGCAGTTTAATCTGTGGCCCGTTACCCGTTGGTGAAGCGCCATGACTCCCGCGACAAAATTACTCGACAAAGCCCGCGTCAGCTACCAGCTGCATCGCTATACCCACGACCCACAGGCCGAATCTTACGGCACAGAAGCGGCTGACAAACTGGGCTTGGCACACGGCCGCGTATTCAAGACCTTGCTGGCCGCCACGGAGACCGGCGAGCTATTGGTCGCTGTGGTGCCCGTGAGCGACAAGCTCAATCTCAAGGCGCTCGCTACTGCGGCCAAGGTAAAGAAAACCGCCATGGCCGATCCAGCAGCAGCCCAGCGTAGCACCGGTTACCTTATCGGTGGCATTAGCCCACTGGGGCAGAAGAAGCGCTTGCGCACCTTTATTGATGCCAGCGCAACAAACTGGCCTACTGTGTACATCAGCGGCGGGCGCCGTGGGTTGGAAATAGAGCTGACCGCCGATGATTTGCGCCAGCACACCAGCGCGCAACTATGTGAGCTCTGCCGCGACTGACCGCACATTCGTATAACAAAACCGACAACCACAGGATTTCAGCGCTATGGCCAACCCGATTCTCGCCATCGACCAGGGCACGACCAGCAGCCGCGCTATACTTTTCTCAGCCGAAGGCAAACCCCAGTTCACCGCGCAGCAAGAGTTTGCTCAACACTTTCCCCAAGACGGCTGGGTTGAGCACGACGGCGAAGATATCTGGAACAGCACCCTGGCAGTATGCCGCGAAGTGCTCGAGAAGGCCGGTATCAGCGCCGAGCAAGTTGCCGGGATCGGTATTACCAATCAGCGCGAAACCACCCTGCTCTGGGACGCCAAAACGGGCGAGTTGCTGCACCGAGCCATCGTCTGGCAAGACCGCCGCACCGCCGACTTCTGTGCTGAGCTGAAAGCCGCCGGCCACGAAGACAAGGTAACCGAGCTCACCGGCCTGTTGATCGACCCTTACTTTTCTGCCACTAAACTGCGCTGGCTCTTGGAGAACGTAGAAGGAGCACGCGAACGTGCCGAACGCGGCGAACTGCGTTTTGGCACGGTAGACAGCTTTTTGCTCTGGCGCCTGACTGGCGGCAAAGTACACCGCACTGACGCCACCAACGCATCGCGCACCATGCTGTTCAACATCCATCAGCAATGCTGGGACGAAGAACTTCTAGCCCTGCTCGATATCCCCGCCAGCTTGCTGCCGCAAGTAATGGACAGCGCTGCCGACTTCGGCACCACAGACCCTGCGGTACTCGGCGCCAGCATCCCCGTCTGCGGGATCGCCGGCGACCAACAAGCGGCGTTGATAGGCCAGGCCTGTTTCGCCCCCGGTATGGTCAAGAGCACCTACGGTACCGGCTGTTTTATGGTGATGAACACCGGTAAGCAACCGGTGCGATCGCAAAATCGTCTGCTGACGACCGTCGGCTACCGTTTGAACGGCGAGACCACCTATGCATTGGAAGGCAGTATTTTTGTGGCTGGTGCGGCAATTCAATGGCTGCGCGACGGTCTCAAACTGATTCAAAACGCTGGCGAGACTGAAGCGCTGGCACGCGAAGCCGGCGGCAATACCGGCGTGTATCTGGTCCCCGCCTTTACCGGTCTGGGCGCGCCCTATTGGGACCCCGCCGCCCGTGGCGCCATATTCGGCCTGACCCGCGATACTGGCATCGCGCAGATTGTTACTGCGGGGCTGCAGTCAGTCTGCTTTCAGACCCGTGACCTACTGGATGCCATGACCGCCGACGGCGCGCACAGTACCGCCGCGCTGCGGATAGACGGCGGCATGGTGATCAATAATTGGGTAGTACAGGAGTTGGCGAACATACTCGGCGTGACCGTAGACCGCCCAGAAGTGACCGAAACCACCGCGTTGGGCGCGGCGTACCTCGCAGGATTACAGCTAGGCATCTTCGACAGTCTGGAGCACATCGCCAAGCACTGGGCCTGCGAGCGCACCTTCAGCCCCCAAATGAGCGAAGAAAAGCGCGATGAGTTATACGACGGCTGGCTGGACGCCATTCGCCGCGTGCGCGACTAACGCATCAGGTGACTAGTTAGGCATCGCTGGCCACACAACAGCGCTCCCCAAAGGAAGGTCGAGTTCCATCTCGACTGGCGGAGCCAGCGCCAACACCGATGGCCGGGATGGAACCCGGCCCTCCATAAACCAAAACCCAACCCCGCAACGCACAACCCACCCCAACGGAAGGTCGAGTTCCATCTCGACCAGCGGAGTCAACACCAACACCGCTGGCCGGGATGGAACCCGGCCCTCCAAAAAACAAAACCCAACCCCACAGCGCACAACCCACACAACAGCACACGCCAATGGAAGGTCGAGTTCCATCTCGACCAGCGGAGCCAACGCCAACACCGCTGGCCGGGATGGAACCCGGCCCTCCATAAACCAAAAACCAATCCCGCAACGCACAACCCACACAACAGCACACGCCAGTGGAAGGTCGAGTTCCATCTCGACCAGCGGAGTCAACACCAACCCTGCTGGCCGGGATGGAACCCGGCCCTCCAAAAAACAAAACCCAACCCCACAGCGCACAACCCACTCCAATGGAAGGTCGAGTTCCATCTCGACCAGCGGCCTGTCCAGCAAGCACAATAATCAGTTCAGGCCCAGTAGACCACGCAGCGTAGAAAGCTCTTCAGCCAACACGGTAACCGGGCCAACCAGCGCACGACGATCCGCATCACTGACCTTGTCATAAGTAACAAAACCGCTCTCTACGTTGCCCTCTTCCACATAGTAATGAGACAGGGTTGCTTCCATTGACGCGAAGTTATCTTCTACGCGCGCCACGAAAGCAGCATCTTCTTTACTCGCCAGCGGCTTGACCAGTTCAAAGATTTTCTTCGCGCCATCCACGTTGCCCTGAAAATCCCAGAGGTCGGTTCGGCTGTAGCGGTCTTCCTCACCCGACACCTTGGTGGCGGCGACTTCTTCCATCAGCGCTGCGGCTCCCCCAACCACGGTTTCCGGCGGAAAGGTCAGGCCTTGAACGCGCTGATCCAGGTCTTCAATATCGCTCATCAACCGTTCAGCATAGGGCTGCATCCCGTCAGTGCTTTGGTCGTGAAACAGGCCGTATTCCAATCGATGAAATCCGGTAAACACCGGATCTTTAACACCTTTCTCGTAATCATCTTCGCGGGCATCGATACTGGCATCCAGATCAGCAAACAGCTCGGCGATCGGCTCGATACGCTCATAATACACACGCGATGGCGCATACAAATCCTGGGCTTTGGTCAAATCACCCGCCTTGATCGCATCGGTAAATTCACGGCTATGGCTGGTGAACTGCTCAAGGTTATCCAGCACATAAAGTTTGTAATCGGTGATCGGTGCGACCAAATCCTGCGGTGCAACGGCGGCCTGTGCCGCTGCTTGCAGACCGATCAGACCAAAAGCGCTGGCCGCTATTAAGAGAGTGCGTGGTAATGACATTGTATGTCTCCTGCCGAAATAGGCGGTGAGGTAAGTACTAATCTACGAATTGCAGGGCTCGTGCGCATGGCTAGCTGGCAGCCAGCATGCTGCTACCGAGAAAGTCCCCTTGTTGGATGCCCGGCAGGGTAAAGAAATAGCCCCCACCAATCGGCTTTATGTACTCCTCAAGTGGTTCACCATCGAGGCGTTTCTGCACCGTGATAAAACCCGCTTCAAGGTTTGCCTGATAGGCAATAAACAGCAGGCCCATATCCAACTGGCCATTGGCTTCAGCGCCGTTGGAGTAGTTGAATGGGCGACGCAGAATCAGATTTCTTTGACTGTCTGTGGTGCGCGGATTGGCCAAGCGGATATGCGAGTCCAGGGCGGTAATTTCACCCTTGGGGTCATTCGCGTACTGCGGCTCATCGCGCTCTACGCCGCCGCTCATCGGCGCGCCGCTGTCGCGCAACCGGCCAAAGATCGCCTGTTGCTCCTGCAGCGGCGTGCGATCCCAACGCTCGACGAAGTTACGAATAATGCGCACCGCTTGATAGCTACCGTGCTTGGCCCACGCAGGCTCACCTTCGCTGCCGTCAACCCACACCACGTCTTGCATCAACTTACGATCATCAGTTTGTGGGTTGGCCGTGCCGTCACGAAAGCCCAAGTAGTTGCGGGCACTCTCGGTAGAGCCATCCGCACGGGGTGCCATTACCGGGACGGTGCCCTGCTGCTTCCAGCGCACCATCAGCAGGCCAGGGGTGTTTTTGATGATGTCACGCAGGGCATGGATGGTGGTGCCTTCGGTGTTGGCACAAAACTGTAGCGAGAGATCGCCATGACAAAGTGCGGCGTCCAATGCGTCATTAGGAAACCCCGCCATGCGTTGCAGGTGGCGTGGCTTAGCCGCAACCAGAGCAAAGCGCTGATCAAACAACGAAGCACCGACCGACAAAGTAATGGTCAGCGCATCCGGCGCGATGGTCGGCCCAAGAATGCCCGAATCAACCGGTGGGAAACGCGCATCGCGCTGCTCATAGGTCCCGCCGTTAGTGAGAAAAGCGATACGTTCGGTCAACACACGCAACAAGCGTTCAAGGCCTTCGCGGTCACGCGCCAGCACATCAAAGGCAACCAACATGCCCACCGCGGGGCGCGGCGTGGTAATGCCCTGTTGGTGCTCACCAAAAAAAACGTGTGACTGATGAGTAGCTGAGCTAGAAGGTGCATCGGTAACTTCCGCCGTTTGACCAGACTGCCCAGCCAATGCCGAACCACTGACACCCGCTGCCGCAGCACCCAAGCCTGCTCCGACTGATCCTCCCACCAGAAAGCCTATTGCGCTCCCAACGGCACTTCCCGCTATCTCTGAGCCACTATTGATCAGG